>Ga0153916_10000147_pt1 | contig 41464 bp, 69 predicted proteins | sample Opewatmetagenome_FD_109642 | JGI IMG/M metagenome (GOLD analysis project Ga0153916, IMG submission 109642) | Freshwater wetland microbial communities from Ohio, USA - Open water 3 Core 3 Depth 4 metaG | ecosystem: Environmental > Aquatic > Freshwater > Wetlands | place: USA: Ohio, Lake Erie...
CTGATGGCGACAGACATCGGGTCCGAACCGCCTTGGTCGACGAATCTATCAAAAACAGAAGTTCCCTGGGCGGCTAACTGCGCCTTAACCATCTCGGGACTGATTCCCATGGCTTTGGCGGTTTCGGTAAGGTCTCCTCTGGCCGCGGAAAGCTGTTGTTTGAAATTCATACCCGTGGCCAGGTAATCCTGCCCGTAGGTCGAAAGACCTGGCGCCACCTGCATCGCCGACACCAGATTCCGGCCCTGTTGGTAGGGGTCAAAACCACCGGCCAGTCTGTCGCCAGCCGCCAGGCCCTGCTGAACCCTCTGGACGGCGAGCATGTCACCGGGCCCACCGGTTAGGCCCAAGACATCTGCTCCCCCCTGAGCCGCCGCCAGTAGCCCGATGCCCGAAGTCATACCCCGGGGGTCGTACTGAAATGCCATTTGACCTAATTGCATTCCCGCCGCCGTGTTGGCGGTGGCGCCGAGAGCCGTTCTAGCCAGGGCTCCGCCAGTCATGCCGACTCTGCCACCGACGGCAGCCGCTCCGGCCAGAATACCTCCCCATTGTCCCCAACCCCCGGCAGAAGCCCGCATTATTTCATCGGAGTATGCCCCACCAAGTCCCAGTTGTCGGGACTGAGCGACTGCCGATAGTTTTTCACCGACGTCATAGCCCCCCATCCTCATGAGGCGGGCCTGTTCGGTTAAAAACGTATCCTGTCCTTCGTCGAGTATGACGCCACCCCGTCGTTTTCGGCTCAGACCCAGACCCATGATTCGGGCCGCCTGGGTCCGGGCCCCAAGACTGCCTTGAAAACCCTGAAGGGCGACGAGACGCTGCTGATACACGACCCCCTGCCGATACCGTTCGGCTTCGCTGACACCCATTCCCATCAGAAATGTTTCTTGCGATTCCCCAGTTAAGCCTTCTCCAACACTGGCTCCGGGCCCCGCTCCTCCCAAACCAATGACGTTTCCAGCCGCCGTCTTGATACCCCGCGCAGCTGCTGCGGCGTGAGCCCAGTCTTCACCAGGCAATACGATGTCACGGCCCTGTCCGACCTGCCGGACGGCTATGCCGGCTTTAGCTGCAGCTAGAGCAGGACCACTAAATATAGCAGTTTTGCCGATATCCCAGAGGGCTCCCATCTTAGACATCGCCACACCTTCTGGACGTCCGACCTGAGCCGCCAAATCCTTTCGCCGCGTCGAGTCTTTGTTCATTTCCCGGAGGGCGTCGAGATAGGTGATGTCTCCTCCCATCATGGCCCGGTTCATGGCCGCGACGACATTACCTCTCTGTGATTCAATATTCCCATACATCCGGGAACCGGCGAAGCCTTCGTTAATAATTGCATTGGCTCCGACCAGCGCCGTGCCTCCCATCCGCATCAGACCCCCCATCGTCGTCGGGGCAATGCCTTGAATGGCGCCTCCAAAAAATTGGTCGGGCCCGGCGCCACCGGGGGTATGTAGCCACTGGGCAAACCTGCTGCGTTGGGCGGCAGCCTGCGTCTGCCCGGGCCATGGCACCTCCGGGAGGGGGTCTACGCCGGTTGGCGGCAGAGCCGCCAGGGCCTGGCGTTGGGCGTTGAGTTTGCCGGCCACCCCCGCCATCTTCACCGCCACCCGGTCGGCTACGGCTCCGCCACCGGGGCCCCCGAGCTTCTCGTAGGTCCTGACCAGGGCGTCGAGTGCCCCCTGTAGGCCCCGGATGCTCTGCTGCTGGTCTTGGGCCGACTTCTTCATGGCCTCGCTGAGGCCCTTCATGGCGAAGCCGCCGAACTGAGACAAATTCTTGAATGCAGCGACGTTGTCTTGAATAGCGGCCGTAATGGTGCTCTTGGGCCCAGCTGCTGCCTGCAGCTGGGCGCCGCTGGCCTGTCCCCCGACCTGACCTCCGCTCAAGAGGTTGGCGAACTGGGCATTGGGCTGGATGCCACCGGCTCCGCCTCCACCACGGCCCTGTAGGGCCTGTGCGAATTTGCTTGCTTCCCGCGTCAATTCCTGCAACGCTGATTTAACACGTTGAAAGGACGCGGTATCCAGCTCGAATTTAAAGGAGAGGCGCTTAGATTCTGGCAAGAGAAGGCTCCTGTAGATAAATAATAGCAGCCTTTAGTAATTTTGGACTGTCTTTAAAATGGCCTATCATCGTATTGCAATTGCTACAGAGCAGACCTCTCAATTTCCCTGTGCTATGGCTGTGATCTATAGACAACCTGCTATATCCAAGGGAGGCCCGTGACAAATTTTACACAGCCCTCTCTGAGATTTTTCTAAATTACGAAAACCAGATTCGAAGTTTATCGGCATTTTCCAGTCTCCGGATAGAATCTTTGGTTCTGAGAGTCTCTCGATTCTTTTCTCTATAAGACTCTTTCTGAAGCAAGATGGCGTCTTTATTTTCTATTTGATACTGTGTTTGTTGTTTCCGTATTTTTTCTCTATTTTTTAAATAATACTGGGCATCCGACTCTTTCTTTTTTGCCTTTTTCTCTTCAGGTGTCATTGCCATAACCAACCTTCTAGATTATTTGGCATTTTTAGGCCGGGGTCCGCAGGGGTCGTCAAAGAAATCTGCATCGCTTTCGATAAAGTCAAACCTGTGGCTGATGTCCCGGAGGACCCGGGGTTCTGGAGGTTCTTGGGGCTGTAAATCAGAAGCCTTCAACCCGTCGCCGTCCTTCTTATCCATCTCCTGAGCCTTCTTAACCGCCGCCGCCAGAGACCCCAGAGCCCCCTGGACCTGACTTACGGCCTCCGATATCGGCGTCGTCGGCTGCTTCCGGGCGGCGGCGGAGACCCGTCGACTGAATTCCAAATCAGCAGCCTCACGGGCATCTTCTTCCCGGCATCTGAGTTCATGCTCTTTCTCGGTCTCCAGGAGTTTTTCTATCTCCTGTTTCCGATCGGGGCCCGCCAGCTCTTCGTAGCGGACCTCAAAATAAGCCTGAAGCAAATCATCAACAGGGATATCCATTACATCTGCTAACGGAGTCGAAAACTCCCGGCTATACCACCTCTGGAGGTAGCGCAGATTATATTCATCCCCCTCCGAAACCACGGCGGCCATGGCCAGTAATTTGATGGCTCGGAGATTGTTCATATCCTACTTCTGGATCTCCGGCTCCAGGAGCTTCCGGGCCTCTTCCGCCTTCTTAGCCAGTTCCTGAGAGTATTGCCGCTCAGCCTCAACCACTGCTTCAAAAACATCCATAATCGGCCCTTGATCCTCAAAATCTAAGCCATTGCCCGCCGATTGCCACCATGAAGGGGAATCAATGGTATGCACCCAAATTTTACTTAAAACCGTCGCGAGGCCGTTGACGCCCTCTGCAGCCATGTCGCTACGGTCTCCGAGTAGAGAACGGCGGATCTCATCCAACTTCAGAGAATCTCTATTACTTAACCGGGTCTTGATTTTGAAACGGCCGTGTAATACAGTTCCATCGCTGAGGGTCGTCTTGACGGTGATTTCTGTTGTTGGGGAAGACATTGCTTTTTCCTTTTGGGGGTGGTAAGAGTCCGGCAAGTAGTATACCACAGGCTCTTGGCAACTGAGATTACCTGTGAGCGCATACCAGCAGTGGATTACTAATTACCTGAAGTCTCTAGGTGACCAGACCCCGACGGGAAAATGCGGTCACGCCAGCCGGGCCATGCAGCTGGAGTTCCCGGAGCTTAGACTGGCCCGGGGCTACGTCTTCGATGGCTGCTGGGGTGAGAGAACCCACTGGTGGTGTGTGACCCCCGACGGCGAGGTCGTCGACCCGACCTCCAGCCAGTTCCCGGCGCTGCTGCCCGGTAGTTACCAGGAGCTGGGGCCCAACGACCGGATACCTAGCGGCCGGTGCCCGAACTGCGGGGAAACGGTTTACGACGGCGCCACCTTCTGTGACTCCAGCTGCTACTCGGCGATGGTGACGTCTCTGTAGCTGTTGACATTAGCGATCCGTTCCCGTAGAATGCCGGTTATGTCACTTGCCTACTACCGAACCGAGAGACTGCAGTACCCGGAGGCGAAGAGAATTAATGTCACCCGGGAGGTCATCGACTTCGTCGTGCCTAAGATTTTCAACAGCTTAGGCTATACTGAAGTCAGGGTCGAAATTAATCCCCGGGCCAAGAACTGGAGTTGGTACCGCCCCGGGGCCGGCTTCATGACCCCCCGTCACGGCCTGATGAGCCACCGGGAGGACAAGATTGAAATCGCGACCTCCATGCTGAATTGGCTGACCGTGGCCCACGAAGTCGCACATGCCCTGCACTGCCAGGACTATGACCGGAGGTTCCGGGCGGCTCAAAAAGTTAAGTTTCCGGACGAGAGATGGGTTGTTTTGACCCGAGACAGGCACCTGGTGCTCCCGAAAGAACTCTGGCACGGCAAAGAGCACCGGCAGTGGGTGGCTAAGGTCATCGGGTTCCTGAAGTCTATCGACGCCATCCGGGAGCCGGTGGTCAGGCAAGACGCACCTGCCGACCTCTACAGCCAAAAGCAGTGGATATCTAACGTCATTAGAACCCTGGAGTCGGATGGTGTCGACGGCCTGGAGGGTAGCGCCAGCGACTACAACAACCTCATGAAGGCCGAGGCCCTGGCGGCTCTGCCTCCAAAAATGCTCTGCCCCCACTGCCTCCAGGAACGGACCCGGGAGGAGTTCGGGGTCCGAATCGTTAAGAAAACGCCTCAGGGCCGGGCCCTGAAAGTCATCCGTCAAAGTTATTGTGCCGACTGCCGTTGACACCTTTTCCGGTTGTGGTAGTATCTCGGTTGCTGTTCAAACAAACAGGGCTTTGCCCCAAGGAGTAGTACCATGAAGGCTAGTTTTGACACCACGAAGGCAGTGGATTTCCTCAACGTGAAGTCTGGCCGCACCGTCCAGGAGGTCGCCGAGAAGTTCGAGGTGACGCCGGCAACCGCCCGTAAGCACTTGGGCTCGATGCTGGCGGCGAATCAGGTCGCTACGGCCGGGGTCCGCACCACCGGTACCAAGGGACGGCCGGCGACCCTGTATGTCGCGGCTCAGGTCGCCCAGTAGCCGCACCGGGTCTCTGGAGCCGGGTTCTGTCTTCCTTACCGGCTCCGGAGACTTCTTTCCCCCGGAGTTCCTGTCTAAACCTGATAATGAAAGGAATTGATATCATGTCCGATGCTCAAATCTCAACATTCCAAGTGTTGGAATCTCAAGGAAAAATCAATCTCAGTAATGAGGAGGTCCGCCGTTTTTTGAAGGCCTTTACTCCAGAGGCGGAGGAGCCCGCGGCAACCGCAGAAAACCTCATTTTCTTCATCAGCGGAAACCGACAGATGTCGGCAGTCAATGGTAAGCGACTCAGCCAGCCGGTCTATCGAGCACTCTCCGAACTGGCGGACCAAGGAATTGTCAGCGACGATGAAACCGCAATCAACCCGGATACCGGCTATAAGAACACCCTCTACCGACTTCTGAAGGTTCCCCGACCACCCCGAGTGAAGAAAAACACCTGGAAAGAAAAAGCTTTGAAGCTTCAAGAGGAGATTGAAAACCTCAAGAAGCGGAACCAGAATCTTCTGGATCTCTGTCGAGGTTATGAGACCCTCTTAGAGGTCAAAACACAGCCGGAATCATAGTAGGTGTTGACATAAGAGCCACCCTCCTGTAGGGTGCTTCGTATGGAAACCAAGACCTACGAAATCCCCGCCGAGAACCTCGCGAAGCTGACCTCCGTCATCGAGAAGCTGAACCGTAAGGCCCAGAAGCTCGGTTGCGCCGCCATCAGCATCGAGATCGGCCCGGTGTACCCGGTCTACTACATCAACAAGCCCTACCAGGGCACTAGGAAGGCTACCGCCGATGAGGTCGTCGCCAAGGTCCCGGGCCTCTACGCCCGGAGCTACCACCGGGTCACCATCGGTGGCGAGGCCCCCGCCGTGGCCGGCTTCCGGTTCGTCGCCACCCTGCAGCACCTCAACATTGAGGGCGAGACCCTGAACGTCCTCCGGACTGCCCCGGGCTTCGAGGGCCAGGTGCCCGAGGAGTTCCGGACCGCCACCCCGGAGAACTGCGACCACTGCAAGAGGGTCATCTCGACCCGGAAGGAGACCTTCGTCGTCCAGAACACTGAGACCGGGGTCTGGCAGCAGGTGGGCCGGAACTGCCTGGCGGACTTCCTCGGCGGCCGGGACCCCCACGCCGTCGCCGGGGGCCTGGAGCTGCTTCTCAGGGCAGCGGACGCCGGAGAGGAGTTCGGAGGTGACTGCGGCGGCGGATGGCAGCTGGCTTGGCCTGTCGAGGAGTTCCTGGCCGTGACGGCGATGTTCGTCCGGACCGAGGGCTGGATGTCCCGCGGCAAGGCCCGGCTCAGCCCAGTACCGGGCTCTGTCCCCGCCACCGCCGACTTCGTGGTGCGGTATCTGAGCCCGCCTCCCCACGACAGCATCGCCCGTGCCAAGTGGGAGGCCTGGAAGGATGCCCACCCGGTCCTCCCCGAGGACTACGAGGTCGCCTCCAGGTCCCTGGCCCACATTCAGGAAGTCGCTGAGGCCCAGGGGATGTAGGAACCGGCGGGGTGTTGACATTAACACCCCCGCCATGGCAGTATCTAGACCACTGGAGGCCGTCATGGCAAAGCCGCTTTCTGATTTTGAGTGGAACCTCATCGTGGCAACGAAGTCGAGCCTCATCACCCCGAAGCTGGCGGGCATCGTCGCCGCCCTGGTGCCGTACTACCTCCGGGATGTCGAGAAGAGGGTCCTTCGGGAGGCTGAGGCCCGGAAGCTAGCGGACAGCCGGCATGTCGGGGCGGTGGGCGACCGGCTGAAGGACGTGGTGGTGATGGTGATGCGCATCAATAGCTTTGAGGGAAACTTCGGGATGACTTTCATCGTCAAGATGCTGACCGGCGACGGCAACGTCATGACCTGGTTCAGCAGCGGCCCCCCGGGCATGAACCCCGGCGCCGAGTACATGATTGCGACGACCGTCAAGGACCACAGCACGTACCAGGGCGTCAAGGAGACCCGGGTCACCCGGACCACGGTCTACACCGACGAGGGTCGGAAGCAGGCCGAGGAGAAGGCTGCCAAGAAGCTGGTCCGGGAAGCAAAAAAGGCTCAGAAGGTTGCAGCGGCTCAGCAGCCGTGATATAGAGGGAATATGGGACTCGACATCAGAGCTGTTTCGGGACTGAAGCTCATCAAGGCTTACGACATCGCCAAAGACATTGACGATTTTTACGAACTGGCCTATGGTCGGTTTCGGAGAATCTTCTTGAAGGAGGAACCGGGTTTCAACCGGGGAGACGGTCTGGTCGACGGCGTCTATGACTACGTAGATAACTTCAACTTCCGGGCCGGGAGTTACGGCGGCTACAGCAACTGGAGGAACCAGCTGTCTCTACTGGCGCTTTCTGTCCCGGCCAAGGCGGTTTGGGACGACCCCAAGAAGTTTGCCGGCCAGCCTCTGGTGGAACTGATCGACTTCAGTGACTGCGAGGGATTCATCGGGCCACGGACCTCAGCAAAGTTGGCTCTGGACTTCCGGAGTCTCTGGGTATCCATTGCCTCCCGGGTCAATAATATTCTCAGAACCGACGGTGAAGGCAAGTACTTCATGGCCCGCTACGACGACTGGACCCAGGCCTTTGAGCTGGCGGCTGACAACGGCGCTGTACATTTTGGATAAGAGCATGATTTACCGAACTCCCGTCTTCGACTCCAACCAGCTCCGGATTCTCCAGGCTCTGTTGCGTGTCAATCTGATTCTCGAAACAGAAATTCTAATCCGAAACAGCAGGTCCAGCTCTGATACCGCACTCGACGTCATTAATATCGGCGATCAATTCCAGCAGTTACTGAATCCCATCAGAATCTGGAGACTCCAGTTGCAAGAGCATGAAAAGGAGGAAATCCAAACGGTTATGCTGCCGGAGATGCTAGATATTCTCAGAGTCTATCTCGGCAGGGACTACAACCCGGTGGCGGGGTTGGCGCCCGTACTACAGGAACTTTTTTCCGAAATTCAAGCCGGTATCCCGGATCTCCGGAAGGCGCTCGACGACGCCGGAGTCTACGACCCGGATGTAGAGGACTCCAAGCCAGTATTAAGTGGCAGGGCATCTACGGAGTTGAATTGATTAGCGTTTTCTCCGACGGAAGCTCCTGCGGGGCCCGAAAAGGCCCGGGGGGTTGGGGGTACGTGGTCGTCCGTAACCACAACCGGGTTCTGGCCTGTGGCCATGGTGGGGAGCCGGTTTCTACCAATAATATCATGGAGTTAGAAGCCGCAATCAGGGGTCTAAATTACGTCGTCGGCCATAAACTGCATGTTGGTGAAGAAGTCGAACTGGTTTCCGACAGCCAGTACGTCCTCGGATTGGCTTCTGGTCTCAGCTACCCTAAGAAAAATGTCAGCCAAGCCATGGAACTCCGGGCCCTGATGAAACTGACGGCGGCCTCCAGCCGCTGGATACCCGGTCACAGCGGAGACCCAGTCAATGAACAGTGCGATAGACTGGCAAAGCTCGGGAAGAGTCTATATCTCGCCTCTGGGCCACCGAAGAGGAGATGGAAATGAAAATGGATGACAACAACGATGGCATGGTGTCTGAAGCCGGGACCGGTAACCGGATTTGGGTCCACGACATCTGTGACCAACAGGCCCAGATCTTCTGTGACTCAGTCATGGACGCCAATACCAAAGACCGTCAGGCCCCGATTCCGGTCTTCATCAACAGCGATGGCGGAGACATCGACGCCCTACTATCCATGTTGTCGGTGATGGACAGCGTCAGTAACCCGTTCCTGACCATCTGTACCGGCAGAGCCTATAGCGCCGGAGCCGTTCTGCTAAGTAATGGAGATGGACGCTTCATCGGGCCTCACGCCCGCGTCATGATACATGAAGCAACTGTCGGCGCCGATGGGCATATCGCGGATTTTCAATCCACGGCTAAAGAATTTAAAAAAGTCAATGATTTGATGATGTCTGTCCTAGCCCGAAATATCGGTAAGTCGGTGAAAGAACTCCGGAAACTGCTAGCCCTTCGCCGGGATTTTTACTTCGGTGCCCGGGAGGCGGTGGATTTTGGACTGGTAGACGCCATTGGTATCCCCTGTCTCAGGACTCCGGCCCCCGAGTTGTCTTTTCAGCAACCCGCCCATAAACGCCGGGCCTGGAGATATTATGAAAAAGTTCGGAAGTGATTGACAGAGACGTCATAAATCTATAGAGTCACCGATATGAAAACAGACACCGACACCATCCTCTGCCTCAGAACCTGTCGGAAAGACGGGTCTAATGAATTCAACGACTTCCGGTGGCCACTGGTGGTCGGGGCCGTGGCCACGGCCCCGGACTGGGACCCGACCCCCACCTGCGGCTCCGGACTCCACGGCCTGGCCTGGGGGGCCGGGGACGCCGACCTGGTTGACCCGGGCCCCGACGCCGTCGGCCTGGTCGTTGAGGCCGCCGCCGGCCAGGTCGTAGACCTCGGAGGCAAGGTCAAGTTTCCGGCCGCCACCGTCCGGTTCGTCGGGACCCTGGCCAAAGCCGCCTCCTGGCTGGCGGCTGAAACCGGCCGGACCGTTCACTTCGCTGGCGTCACGGCCGGGGACTCCGGCACCGCCACGGCCGGGGACTACGGCCAGGCCACGGCCGGGGACGGCGGCACCGCCACGGCCGGGAACGACGGCCGGGCCACGGCCGGGGACTACGGCACCGCCACGGCCGGGAACTACGGCCAGGCCACGGCCGGGGACTCCGGCACCGCCACGGCCGGGAACGGAGGCCGGGCCACGGCCGGGAACGACGGCACCGCCACGGCCGGGAACTACGGCCAGGCCACGGCCGGGAACCACGGCCAGGCCACGGCCGGGAACCACGGCACCGCCACGGCCGGGTACTACGGCCAGGCCACGGCCGGGGACTACGGCCAGGCCACGGCCGGGAACGGAGGCCGGGCCACGGCCGGGAACCACGGCACCGCCACGGCCGGGAACTACGGCCAGGCCACGGCCGGGGACTCCGGCACCGCCACGGCCGGGAACCACGGCACCGCCACGGCCGGGAACCACGGCCGAATCAGTATCGACTGGTTCGACGGCAACCGGGACCGGACGGCCGTCGGCTACACCGGAGAGGATGGAATTGAGGCTGGTGTCGCCTACGAGGTGGTTTCTGGGAAATTGGTGAAGGCGTAGATAAAAGGCACTACAAGGAAGGAGATGAGATGCTGACGCTTGAAGAAATCTCCGTGGTAGTCGAAGCTTGTCATACCCCGACGGACCGAGGGACTCTCAGTTACAGGGCCGGACTCCGGGTGCCTGGCGTAGGACTCCGGGTCGTGCTGGCAGCTATTGATAAGCTATTGAAGTTAGACGTCCTACGGATTGATAACCGTGACCGTAAAATAGAGGTCACGCCCCGGGGTCTGCAGGCTCTCAAGGAATCTACCTGCGTACTAGAGGACCTCGTCGGGGCCTCCGGCAGAGCCAGAAACCGAAAAATGATGAGATTTTATGAGGAATAATTAGGAATAATTAGTTATGAGAAGAGGATTTCGGACCAAATTTGTCGGAGCCGACAATAATATCTGTAATCTATCGTGTCCTGAAATCCTCGGTGAGGGGGAAAGGAGATTTTTGTTTGCTGAAAACAACCTCGACCCCTGTAAAGCCGCTGTCCTGGCGACAGTCGACGGGAAACTGGTGGGTTTTCTCCGCTTCGAGACCAGCCACCGGACTGTCTACGCTCTGGGGACTTGGGTTCATAGGCGACACAGGGGCCAGGGTATCGCCGGGTGGATGTGGGGTCGACTACTTCGAAAATTCCCGGGTTATGAGATAGTTGTCACGACTATCAGCCGTCGGGGCTCTCAGTTGGTATGGGCCTTGAAGCAGAAGTATCCCGGACGCCGCTGGGCCTGGTATGACCTCAGCGACAAATCTTAGAAACCTGCGGGTTCTTCCGTAGCTCCTGAGCCACTTCTTTCGTAGAACCGACAGCGCAGTCAACGGCTCCGGTCTCCAAAGCCTCTTGAAACGTCATCCACCACTGCTTCCCGCCTTCGATTTTTTTCTGCATGTCGGCGGCGCTGATGTTCATGCGGGCAACCAAGTGTTCAATCATGCCTGATTCCAGAGTCCGGAGTAATTCGGCAATGTTTTGGAATTCCTCTCTGGTACCACCAACTGTCCCGCGGATAGCCGGTTGATGAAACATGAGGGAACTACGTCGGGTCATGATGCGGGTCGAACAGCTTTCAAGAAGATAGGCACCCATGCTAAGGGCTTCTCCGTCGACGACGCAGACCACGGGAACCTTAGAGTTTTCAATGGCTTTTGAGAGCCGGAACCCGGCTCCGACTCCGCCGCCGGAGGTGTTGAGTTCGAGGATAATGGCTTCAGCGCCTCCTGCGACAACGGCTTTCATGGCCTGCAGGGTCTGATCGACGGAGGTCTCGTCAACGACGGCATCAAATCTGATGACGGGTACGTAATGAGACCTGGTCTCTGGAGCGGCTCTGGCGTGGGCGCAGGTCGTCAAAAACAGGAAAGCGACTGTAACAGTACGTAATTTTATAAAACACCGGAAGTACGAATCATTAAGCTACTCTTTGGGAGCCGCCAGACCCTGTTGGAGCTTGCTGTCGACATGTTGCGATGCGATATTGCTGCTCAGGTAGAGTCCGGCGACGGCCGTGACTCCCCCGACAAATACGGGGTAGAGACCTATCATTGCGGGAAATTTCGCAGCCGCGACAGCTACCGCCGCCAGAGCCGCGATACAGATGATACTAAAACCTAGCTTCCGAGACTTCCAGGACAGTGGTTTCATTTATGAGCCAGGAGGCTCCAGAGGAACTCTCCCCCTTTCGTAGCCAGGCCGCCGGCCGCCGCCAGCAGTACCCCGACCCAAACAGATTTCAGAATACCCTTCCTCTCCTTACTAATTACCTGCTGAGCCTCCAGGGGCTCCAGACGGTCTTGGAGATTCTGGTGGCTGGAGGTCAGGTCTTCGGTACGGCCGTAAACCTTATTAAGGCTGGCTTCCAACCTCTGGAAACCACTGCCGATTAAGCCGGTCAGGTCGTCTTGTTTGATACTGACTTTTCCTACTTCTACGGCTACTTCCTGCAGGGCTCCCTCCACCCTCTGTAGCCTCTCTTCATGACTTTCGATGGCGAGACTATATCCGTTGGAGGGCGTTACTATTGGCATAACTGCTAGATTACAGCAGCCAGGACCAACTGCAGGGCCGGCAGAAGCTCAGGACATAGCCGTGGAGGTCCTCGCCGTCCCGCGCAACCACCCGGTACCGACGGTTAATAGATGTATCCGGGATTTGAAAGAGGTCGCGGCCACAGATATAACAGCTCCGCAGCCAGGCACTGTCGGGCTCTGGACCATCTGGCTTCGGCGTATTCGGCTCACCGGGGGTTTCGGGGGCTACCGGGGCGACTTTGTCCCAATCGCCTTTGTTCCAAGATGAAAAATCCCAATAGACCCCACTTCCAGAGTATTTACTCATTTTATGAAGCAGCTCGTCGTGCACGGCCTTATATAATTGGCGATGGAATCAATCAATTCCAGACCCGAATCGACGTCCGGAACCTTATAGACATCCTTCAGGTGCCAGAAGATACAGTCTCGGATGTCTGGGCCCACCACCACCACCAGTTTGTCCAGCCCCAGGGCCACCCCGGTCTCCACCATGCCTCCAAAAAGTCTGTCGTGGTTCAGGACCAAGACGATGTCGGCCGTCACCACCCCGATGAAGTCGTGGTTGGCGCACCTGGCCAGATAAGCCTCCAGGTCGTCTCCCGAGAGGCCAACGGTATCCTCACGGGTCCAGTCATGGGAAATGATATGTCCTTGTTTTTCAAGCCGGTCCATTACCTCCCGGGCCCGTGGCGCTTCTTCAAATTTAGCCGCTACATACACTCTTGCCATCGCAGACCTCAGTGCAGAATACCAACCATCATTCCCAGACCGAACACGACAGCCATGCAGACAAAGACCCGGAGGCTCACACCCCTATCGTTGTTGTCAATCAGGCACTCGACCAGGCTGACGGTGTACCGGATGTCTTCGGCGGTTCCCGTCTTCTGGGACAGGACCTCGGAGACAATCTGTTGCGCCAGTGTCTGTGGGGGGTCACAGTATCTGCAGTGTCTAGAAGTCATGGACCATCTCCGCGGAAAAATGCATTCATGAGGAGGTAGCCCCAGAGTAGGACTATGGCTCCGGAAAAGACGCCGACGGTGAGGATGCCGGCCGTAACCAAGATGTCGAGAATGATACAAGTCATGGGTCGAACCACTCGATTTCCATACGGCCATCATGGCCGTGGATTTTAAGGACAGTTTCTATGCAATTATAAATCCCGATGCTACTGAGGGCCGTGGTCCAACGCAGTACTACCTCACCGTTGGAGAACTGTATCCCCTCGACCACCGGACCAGTTCCGCTGACGCCGCTGACGTCTTCCGTCCGAACTAAGGTGAAACGCCGCATCGTCGACTTTGCGGCAACCGGAACCGGTACCAACTTCTTTCTAGCCATGGCGCCCACCATAACACAAAGCCCCGTGAGTCTGTCAAGGGCTAGCCAGGAACTCCAGTACCCTCTGCTGGACGGCAGCCGTGTTTTTGATGTAGTCCCTGTACTTGACTCTCATCAATTTGATGCCGACCTGGAGGCATTCGGCGTCTTTGCGGGCGTTCCTTTCTTGATCCTTTTCCAATCTGTCGTGACACCACTCTCCATCAAATTCGATGGCCTTCCGGAGGCTGGGTACCCAGATATCGAGTTCAAATAACTTGTTGGGGAGTAACTTCCTGACGGGTTTGTCGGAAACCTCCGGGTAATGTTGTCGGACAAAATTTCTTAATTCAATTTCTCGTTTACTCTGCTTCTTGGCGCAACGGGGACACCAGGAATCTGGCTTGCCTATTATATTTAGAGCTGCCACTTCCCAGATATAACCGCAGGCGCATTCCCACTTAAGAGGAGTGACAACATTTACATATTCAGTAGAGAGGCACTTACCGCCTTTAGACTCTGCCTTTTTCTGCATGATTTCTAGGCTGAGAGGAGAGAGCCCGGCGCAGACTTTACACCAGCTCCCCACGTTTACAACACTACGGGCCACGGCCGGCCAGATGTGACCGGCCGCGCACTCCCATAAATACTTCTGGCCGTTATTAGTATACTCGGTGGACAAACATCTGCCACCTTTACTAGCGGCTACCTCGTGAAGTTTTTTGAGGCCCAAAGGGAAAACGCCGGCACAAGAGGGGCACCAAGAGTCCGCGCATCTAACATCTCTGGCGGTCGCCAACCACCGGTACCCGCAGGAACATTCCCATTGATATTTTGTCCCGCTATTAATGTATTTGATCGACAGGCACCTGCCGCCCCGTTCCTGCGCCATCTCTTGCAAGATTTCAATGCTCAGACGAGCTTTTCCTGCGCATTTAGGGCACCAAGTTTTATTATGGATGATGCCGCAACTAGCGAACCACTGGTACCCGCAGGAACACGCCCACTGGTATTTAGCCTTCGTACTGGTATACTCAGTGGACAAACATCTGCCGCCTCTTGAAGCCGCGTAAGCCTGTAGTGGCCCCAATCCCAGTTTAGCCATAGCCATATATGATACCAGAAACGACAAAAGGGGTCAACCCCCTTTTGTTTTACAGCCTAAATGTAGTGGTTATTTACGCCAGGACAGTTACGGGAGGAACGACGCCACCGCCCTCGGTATTGGTGCCAGACTCGTCCTCAACCATGAGACCGATGTAATTCACCGTGATTTCCTCAAGATTACGGGCACTTAGAGCCGTACTATACCCGGTGGGCCGACAGTCCCGAATCGTGCAAAGCGTCCTGCCGGTTTGACGGTCCTGAACCACGAGGGTAATGTATTCATGCTCGAGTAGGCCCTGAAGATGCGGGACCCGGGCGGCGACGTGGGGCCCGAGGTCGACGATTCGGAAACCAGAGACACTGACGGCAACGGGTTCGGCTCCCGTGTAGGTCGTCTCAATTGCCGTGTAGCGGCCCAGGACAAAGACGGGCTGGACGTCATATGTTAATCCGTAGTTGATCGAATTAAAGATACCAACCGTCACGGCCTGGTTGGTATTACTGTCCATGATTTGAACCAGGGCCCGTGCCCCATGCATTGCTTTAGCGGGTGCCATTAATCATTCTCCTATTTCAATTTACCCGGCGGTTTGGACCACTGGAGCCACGAGGAAATCGATGGTGATGAAATCCAAGGCCGTAGCCAATTTTATTTCTAGTGAAACTTTCATGACGTTACCGAGGATTTGGACCCTGCCGTTCTTCCAGCCCTTGAGGGCGTCGTCAGAAGCCGCGATGAGCTTCAGCCGGAACATGTCGGCCATGATGACTTCCAAGAAACTCAGACCGGTGGCGGCGCTGATGTCGGCTGGAGACTTACCGGCGAATGCCGTCTCCATTCTCTGGGCCGTGGTCAGGGCAATGACGTCGGCGGCATAAACGGCCTGCACCGAGTTGAAAACGAAATTGTCATCGCGGCCGTAGGTGGTCTGGTCACTGGCCCAGGTCCAGCCGCCACCAGCCGCTTTCTTGATGGGCATCAGGCCCGCAGAAAGTGCGTCTTCAAGCTGACTGTCGTTCCGGGAGTCGAAGTCACCGGCGCGTTGGAGGGCACCGCTGATGTTAATGCCCTTGAACTCGATATTCCGGTAGAAGCCAGCCGCCTGCATGCCAGCTGCTTTGACCGCCGCCATCCAAGGCAGGAACTGGGTGACGGTGCCGGCGCTGTTAGGCTCCTTGACGTCCTGGAAGGGCATGCAGCACCTCCAGCTGGCGATGTTGGAGGCCGTATCCTTGGCGTTGGAGAAGGTGTCGCAGACCGACAGGAAGGCCTGGCGGTTCTTCCGGCGCTTGAGTGTCGACATAGCCAGGACATGTGACTTGACCGCCGCGTGGACTCCGGCTATGGTGTAGCTGCTTCCGGATTCAGTCAGGGAGTCGGCTTTATCGGAGGTGGCATCCCGGCTAAAAAGGGGTACGACGAAATTCCCTTGACAGAGTTCTAGTGCCGCCAGAGCCGCGACGACGTCGGAGTCGGCGGTGGAGCCCTTGGAGGCGCCGCTGAGGTATAGAGAGGCCGCCATGACGTCCGGGAGCCCGGCTCCGGCCTGGGCGGCGGGGTCGCCAACCTGTACCAGCTGGCTGTTGTCGACAACGGCGTGGTAGAATCTGTAGCCGTCGTCCTTGATACGGGCCACCCCTACTCCATGGGCACTGGCGGCGGTGGTGGTGACGTTATCCAGTACCGAAACCGGCAGGGTGCCGAGAGCCACCGTGGTGGCGGTGGCGACGTAGGGACTGAGACTGTTGATGTAATCCGCTAGCTCCTGGACGTTGGCGAAATCCGACAGAGTCAGGCTCAGGTCGTCGGCGGGGGTGCTGCAGGTCGTGGTCAGGGCGGTGTCGGTGATAACCAGACTGCAGGTGGCTCCGATGTAGCCGAGGGACATCACGACTTCTCCGCCGGCCGTCCAGGACTCAGAAATACGGTCTGAGGTACGGGCGGCGGCAAGACTGACTCTGTATTCGGCTCCGCTGGTGATGAGCTGTGGGGAAGCCAGAGTCGACACCTTGCTGTAGGCAAGGGGGGCGCTGGCACTGACGCTGAACAGGCACCGGGACAACAGGTCATTCCCAGTCGTCAGCTCCGCGATTTCCATGCTCTTACCAACCCCGTCGATGACGGCTGCCGCGGTATGATTGATGACGACCGGTGCATGACAGCTGACATCCGTCACGGCTCCGATGGTCTGGGGGGTATCGAGTAGGTCGGCGTCTGCCGGCGCGGTTTTATCCTCGGTGGGGGCCGTGACGACGCCAGCCACGGGACCAGCGGCTCCGGCGTCGCTGAGCTTCCGGGCAATGACGGTGGCGGCTCCAACGGTCAAAACCAGATAGGCTCCGACGTTGGCGTTATTGAGGCCTGCGATAATAGACCCAGTGGGGATGATGAGAGTATCCCCGACCGACGGTGCAGCGGCCCAAGCCACGGAGCGGGTGATGAGGACGTTGTTGGCATGAGGCAGGGCGCCGGGGTTGACATCCAGAGTCAGGGTACCGGCGACGGTCAGGATTCCCCGGTTGGCGCCACCGGTGGCGTCGACGCCCGCCAGGCCGTTGACGTCGGAAACAAACTGAGCCGGGGTCCTGTTGGCGACGAGGGTACTGCCGACGGATGCGCCTCCGTTGACCCTGATACCATAAGCTACGGTATCTGCATTCGGAATCCAAGCCAGAGTGGTGGCGGCCGTAGTCGGGACGGTCTCGGCTTGCGCCGAAGTGGTCCGGTAACTAATCATATTCCCGGGCTTGCCGCTGCTCTTATCGGCTAGAACCGCATAGGTCCCGCCTCCGATTTTGGGCAGGTTGGCACTGGCCTTAGCCCCGATATTGGTCTTAACCATGATACAGCGGTTGAAGCTAGAGGTGATTTCGGGGTCGTTGGCGGCGGAGGCAGCGGCCCGGAAGGCATCCACCAGAGGCCCCGAGCGGTATTTAGTGACGACATCAGATACCTGGTCGGGTCCAAAGGCATTGGCTTCGAGGTCGGTCTCAGCACTGAAGTCGTCGCCGGCATCAGCTTCCCCCACCAGCATAAGAACCCCGGTCGTCGAGAGACCGGAAGGCTGGCTGGCGACACTGTAGCTGCTGTAAGCCCCAGGGATTTTAAGAGTTCCGTTTACGGTAGAGTAGCTCTTGGCCATTTTGATTCACCAGTTCCTTGACGGAAAGTTAGATTATCTCGGGGTTACTTGGGCTTGTCGGATTTAGTAGGCATGGCCCTGGGTCTGTCGACTTTGGTTGAAATAGAAGCTGTTTCAGAAGACGGGGAGCCGCCGCTATCCACTCCCATTTTCCAGCCGGGCTTCAGCTTCGGTGGCGCCACCAGGGTGGGGGAGACAGTGACTTTACCGGGCTTATGGAAGCGGGGGTTTTGCGGCAGTTCCGCCTTACCCATCTTCTGGTCCAGGCGACCAAAAATCCCGGGTCTAGGTGTAGACTGCTGGGGCTGGAAGGTCGGCTGTCCGGACATGGCGGAGGCAAAACCGGCCTGGCGGGCGCTGTGCTCAGCCGGAGTCGGCATGGGTTTCTTCGGTAGCTGAGGGGTCTGCTGGGCCTGGGCTACCGTGAATGAATGACTAAGGGGGTCTGCTCTCCGTGCCGCGTCTGCCATTCCCATGCCGGCCTTCTTTATGTATTCCGTGGACTTGGCTCCGGCCTTGACGTCGTAGTCCCGGTCCTTGGAAGGTGTTTTGGGGGGAGGCTGTTTACCCGGTACCACGACCTTGCTAACAGCCTTTACGACTGGATCCATGGCCGCACCGGGGATACGGTCGGTCTGACCGGAGGCAACCTCTCCTTCAGCCTTTCCAAGACCAGCGGGTTTAGAGACTGGGACATGTGTACCCATGTTCTTGCCGCTGGGTGGCTTCGCCATCGGGGGTTCGGCCTTCTTGGCCGGCAGCTTGCCGCCGGGGTCCTTGGAAGCAAATTCTTGACCGACCTTCTTCGGGATGCCGAGAGTCCCCTTGCCGGCGGCTGCGGCGTGCATGGCGCCCCGCTGGGCCTCGGACACCGGAGGCTTGCTCAGGGTCTTCTTGTCCGCCGACATATTCATGAGCTGCTTCTTCAAGGCTTTCAAGGATTTGGCCGTCTTGACCCGGCCACCACTACCACTGGCTTCAACAGTTTCTTCCTTCTTGTCGCCCGGCAGCTTGCCGTCGGGATTAATGCCGTTGTCGATAATCTTGCCCTTGGAGTCCGTCAGGATGGCCTTCTCCATGGCGCACTTGCAGGGTTCGGACTTACAGGTTTTACAGAGTTCGGCTTTAATGTTGATGGCCGGATCCTGCTTGGCGACCGGCGGCTGACCGGTGACGCCGTTCTGCTTCGGCATGCCGGGGGTCGGGGCTCCGGGGGGAGAACCGACGGCCTTGTCGAGGCTGCCCTCATTGGATTCCGATGAACTGGACTCCGACAGCTCGGCCTTCTTGGCCTTCACCTTTTCGTGACAAACCTTGCAGACCCCGTCGACAACGGAGCCTCGGTGGTCGCACTCATGGCCGCCGCGAACATCCTTGTCCTCAGACTGCTTCAGCTTGCCGGCCGGAACGTCCTCGACACCGGCGCCCACCGCCGTCCCCTGTGTGTGCTTATGGGGAGGGACGAGGGCCTTCTTTAGCTCCCGGGCCCGGAGTTCCTTGATTTCGGCCTCGAAGGTCCTGATTTTATCCTCAGCAGCCTTCTTCAGGACCTCAGCGGCTTCCGGAAGAGTAAAAGTCTTTTCATCTCTGGCCACGGCTGGGCTCCTTGTTGCACTAAAGATTACGTCGTCGGGTCCCGACTTCTGGACCCGACTCAGGTCCCGGAGGTGGTCCATAGCCACTGACAGAGGTATGTGGTGGTCGACGGCGCCAAAACCCGGAGGCAGTTGGCCGCCAGTCAGTTTTGAAAGAGCCTCGGCGACGCCAGTATTCAGGTCCCGGCGGAAATCGGCATCAGACACCGGGAGCCCTATTTTATGAGCTAGGTCCCGCCTCCGGTGTCCGGCGTCCCAGGCCAGCCGCAGGGCCTGCTGCTGGGGGACGTCGTCTCCATAGCAGCTCCGGGCCGAGGGCCTAGCCAGTTCCTCAGCCACGCCGTGGAGAACCGCGTGCGCCAGCGCCTGTCGGTGTTCCGGTAGACTCAGATCCGGCTGTGGCGGCACGACGACGACGCCGGGCCCGGGCTCACCGTGCTGCCGGACCTCGATACCATGCTGTTTGGCGGCTTCCAGTAATTCCGGCAGCTTATCGCCAACCTGGTAGACCGATCCGCCCTGGGCTCCGAGGTGACCGTAGCTGACCCAGGGCTCAGCCTTTTTCAGACCCGGTTCAACCGGATTCAGAGCCTGTGGGTCTCCATTAAAATCGAAATTGACTCGAAAATAACCTTGATTCCCCGGTAGTTTGGTGTAGTAGTCTTCCGGGGGCTCGTGGAAGAATTCAATCGGTTCTTTTCCGGCTTCAACACCCCTGACCTTGCCTTCATGGGGTCCATTAGTATATTGTAAATGATGAATACCTTTGTCCGAGAAGACGAAGCTCTCTTGTCCAAATTTTTTACCCAGCTCCGCCAGTTGTTCCCGGGGTAGGCCATGGACGATGACCGACCTCTCCGGAGTCCCGTAGCGGCCATGTGTCTCCTCATGCCGGATGCCGGCATGCCTCAGGTGCCGGACCAGATTTTCATGACTGGCTTCGACGGCAGCTGGATGTAGAGGATTATCTCCGCTCAGAATGCCGACTCTGCCTCCTGAGAACAGGGGGTGGCTCTTAAGGTGCTCTGGAATAGGCATCAGGGGAGAAGATTACCTGTCGGTATCTGGCAAAAAGAAACCGACCGGGCTCCGGGAGCTGGTCGGTTTCTGCCGCCTACCTGCTGAGACGGAGTCCTTAAACCGGAAGTTTTTCTCCGGCCACGCGGCCGTCGCCGTCGACGGCAGCCGTCACCACCCCGGCCTGGGCCGTGGTGCTGATGCCACCCAGCACCCAGAGCCGGTCGGGGCTGTTCAGAGCCCCACTGACGGCTAGACCAAAGTTTTTTAGCGCCACCGGCAGAGCGGCTGTCTGGAACCAGAGCCCGTTGGGGCCTGTACTATTTAGGGGCATGACATAAACGGTCGCGACTTCTCCGCTGGAATCGCCTCCAACCACAAAGAGTCTGTCGTTGATTACAGCCAGACCATTGGCGGTGCGGGAAGCGGCGGCGGGGGCCGACTGCCAGGCGTCCAGCCTCTCCCCGGTGGCACGAGCCCAGTACAAAACGGCCTCGGACTGCCAGTACAGGTTGTCTCCGTGTACCGCCAGTGCCATGGGCCCGGTGGTGACGGCCGCCGGCAGGACTCCGATAGACTCCCAGGCACCGAGACTGCCGTCGGCAAAAATCCTGGCCCGATAGACAGTGGAATTCAGAACGTCAGCCAGAGCCGGGGCACCATCGGCGACAGCCGCCCCAGCAACCACTCCCTGAAGGTCCTCATCGTCGACAAAGGGTCCGCCGACCACTGCGTCTCCGGCGAAGGTACCCGTGGCTCCTCCGTCGGTCTGAGTCAGGATGGTTAGCCTACCGGCACTAGTCAGGCCGACAACGGTGTCTCCGACACTGAAATTACCGGTCTGACCATCATATCCCAGAGCCTGGTATTGGGTACCATTGGCGTCGGCGTGGTCAACCAGCAGGAATTCGCCGTCACTGAAAGCACCACTGATGGTCTTCAGACTCAGGGTACCGGTGGCGCCACCATCGGTCTGGGCCTGCAGGACACCGGTGGCTCCGCTGGTCTGGCCCCTGAGGGTTTGAGCCAGGCTGAAGTTCTTGGTTTGGTCCTTAAACAGTAGGGTCTTAAACTGCGTCAGGTCCACGAGGCCGAAGCTGACCCCCAACCAATCATTGGCCGTAAATGTTCCACTCCAGAGATTGAGCTTCAAGGTACCGGTAGCACCTCCGTTGGCGTCGGCTTGAATGATGCCCTGGGCACCAGTCGCCAGGTCCAATACGGTTTGGCCAACAATGAAGCTGACAGTGTCGGTCTTGTAGACTAGGGTTTTGTAAACGGTACCGTCGGCGTCCGCCGCCAGCGTGACAATGCGTTCGTTGTTCGGGAAGGTGCCGGTAATCAACTTGACCTTGAGAGTACCACTGACTCCGGGGACGGCATTGTTGTCGGCCATGACGGTACCGGTGCCGCCACTGATAAGGCTCTGAATGGCTTGGCTGGCCGTGAACAATTTAACTTGACCATCATAGTTCAGGGTCTTGTACTGAGTAGTGGCCGCTACGACCGTAGCTGAACAGGCCCCGAGGGGTCCGCCACCGTCGGGGTCGGGCTGAGTAATGGCCTCACCGGCGACGAAAACGCCTCCGTTACCTCCGCCAATGGTATCGATTTCCAGAGTTCCGGAGCCCCCGCCTTCGGTCGGGATACTGACAATGACAGCCGTGGCTCCGGCGGCGCCGGTAATAGTCTGACCGACAGTGAAGGTCCCGACTTCATTATCGAAGTCAAGGTAATAGTTCGTCGACAGACCGCCGTCGCTATCAGCGTATTGAATAGCCAGCTTCTCATTATTGGCAAAAGGACCTGAAACAATTGAGGAAAGCGTCAGGGCCCCAGAACTGGGGCTGCCGGGGGTACTGTCGGCGTCTACGACGGCTACGCCACCACTGGTGACGCCGTGGATGACGTCGTTAACCGTAAAATCAGCCGTTTGCGCGTCATAGTCTAGATAAGTAAGAGAGCTGAGGTCGCTAGTGACCTGAGCGTGACGAAGGGCTAGACTTTCATTATTCTGAAAATCGCCACTGACGCTAGAAATTTCCAGGACACCGTCGGCGCCGCCACCCGGTACGTCCGCAACCACGGTACCCAGGGCTCCGGAGGTGACGCCCTGAACGACGCCAGAAACCGAATAGACGCCACCGGTGCTGCCGTCGTGATTCAGGAAATAGTTAGTACTCAGAACCCCGTCGGCTTTCGCCATCCGGACCGCCAGCTTCTCGTCGTCGGCAAAGGTTCCACTGACACCCGTCAGAGTAAGGACGGTGCCGCTGTCGACTCCGATGGTGCCGCTGGCATGACTGGTGCGACCATAGATGACATCCGTCACCACAAAAGCCACGGCCTGAGCGTCATACGCCAGGAGAATACTGGCTCCGAGGGTCCCGTTGACGACGGCGCTGCCGTAATGCTGGTCGTCAATTACTTCATCATTCTGGAAGGTACCGACGACCCCCGTAAGATTCAGGGTACCGGTGGCGCCGCCATCGGTCTGGGTCTGCAGGACACCGGTGGCGCCACTGGTCTTGCCGGTGACGGTATCACCCAGGGTAAAGTTACCGGTCTGGCCCTTAAAATTCAAAGAAATACGCCGGTTCTGGCCCCCAACCAGATACAGCCAGTCACGACTGGCGGCAACTCCGACCCCATTCAGGGCGTGGGGGAGCGTCTGCTCCGCCACCAGACCCGGGGCCTGAAGGTCGCCGTCCGGATTGAGCTGCCCCACCAGGACATCGCGGCCAGCGGAGAGCATGGCGGCGTCTGGAGTAGCCTCCAAGGGGCTGCCACCAAAGATGTAAAGTTTCCCCGTGGGGCTGATCCAGAGTGCGGAACCCACCCGGCCGACAGGAAGTACGGCGATGGTCTTCCACTGACCAAGCATGCCTCCGGGTCCGATCCGGGCGGCAATCACCGATTTCCGGTAGGTTGTGACGGGGTCCGAAACTTCGACCGAACCGGCCGCAACAACTAGCCAATTCCCCCAGACTGAGGCGGCAGGGAATGCCCGGGTCTCGGGCAGCACGTATTCAGGTGAGGTCCATCCCATTTGAAAAGTCTCCTAAAGAGGTTGTATAGCTGAGATTACTTCGGTACGATGCTCAAGTCCTTCCATGGTATCATGTCCCCATGGATACCAGACTCAGTGACCCACAGCTCCAGGCCATCGCCGATTACCTACTCCAGGTCGTCACCGACCCCGGCGTCAAGCTCCGGTGGGGCGCCAGACTCCGGGAAGAAATCCGGCAGCAACTCTCTAAGGGCCAGACCCCGACCGGCTACCGTGTTAATTGGTTGAGGGAAACCGGGATGGAACTAATTGACACCTTGCAGCGGCAGGCTCAGACCTTCAACGATAGATACCGGCATGACCGTATTTCTGTGTCTGATATGTGCGATGCCCTGACCACGACTCTCGCGCAACTGAAGGCGGCCTCAGAGAAGGCAGACGGGAAGGGCCGGGGTTAGAGGCTGGAATTCCTGTAATTAGATATCCGGTCTATGAGTTGAGCTGCAGAAAGCCCCGCCTTCTTTTCAATCCTCCTCAGCATTCCTTCTAGGAGATTGCATTCGGAATGAATTAGGCCCCTCACTTCGCCCGTATCGTGACAGTGATCTACACAAACCTTTGAATCTAAATTTTGGCCGCACAATGCACAAGAGCCGCATTGATTAACCAGCATCGCGTCATATTCAGCCCTAGTCAGCTTATAATTTTTCTTAAGATAGCGTTCAAAAAGCACGGATGCATTTTCTGATCTCCACGTCGCGAGGTTCTGCCGAATTTTTTCTTTATTCTTTTTCTTCCACTGCCGCTGTTGGTCTAAAACTTTTTCTTTATTTTCCCGGACGTAGGATTTCTTACCCGTTTTAACAGCCTCAGGATTAGCCTCTCTCCATCTTTTATGGCTTTGGAGCTTAGACTGGCGATTGGCTCGGTAAAGGCGCCGCTCCTCTTCCCTTACCTCCTGCAAATGAGACTTTCTATACTCGTTAACCTCAGAGCGAATTCTTTTTTTGTTAGCGGCATACCACAAAGCATTAGCCGCCCTCTTCTTTTCAGGGTCTTTATATGGCATGACTAGATCATATCACAAGCTATCAACAACTTTGTCGACGATCTTCTTAGAAATTACCCGATCCCATAAATCGACACACCAGGCCTCGCAAGCCTCGAAAAAATGTTTGCCTTCGAGCCCCGGATGCCGCCATCGGCCCTGACCCTGATGCTTGCTGCTCGCTATCCTAAACGTCAGAATTCCTCTTTGGACTGAGGACTTACCAGTCTTAGGATCTTTCATCTGACGTTGGTACACCGAAACCCTCTGCAAAAATGGAATTCCCGTCGGCCCTTGCTTCGGGGCACCGATGGGGCCATGGCCCTGGCCGACCCCTTCGGACATCTTGGCGGGGGCGTTGATATCAAAGCTGTGTAGTTTCCCGATTTTAGGTCTCCCCTGACTGTCCATTTCAAGTTTCTTATATGGGATGTTCAGCTTCTTCATCTCGCTCTTTATCGTGTCAGTTAGTGACTTCTGAGCCGGGGTTTGTTGGGTAGGACCTCGGTCATGGCGGAATGGCACGATTAAGTATTTGCTGCCATCTTTAGCTATCCGGGCCTTTTTAGAGCCCAGTAGACCCGGCAACATATCAAATCCGGCCTGTAGTCCTTCTTCTATGAACATCGCCGAGGCGTCTAGACTCAGGACGAAGGTGTTTTCATCGACCTGTTCAAAATGCAACGCCTCGACGTACTTCTCACGGCTGCTGTGGAGTTTCTGCTGCGTCTCCTCAACGACGTGGGCATGACTTTGGATACTGAGGTCTCTCGCTCCTTCCTTCAGGGCGGCTTCAGCCGCGGGCTGTAGCTCGGTGCTCAGGCTCAGAATGGAGCTTAAATCGAAATCAAACAGAATCACTTAATAATCCACCAACCGAGGCTACAGGCTCCGGTCTTGGTCTGGGGGTTGTAGCAGGTGGTTTTACAGGCCCCACACTCACAGACGTGGTATTCGGTTCCGGACTTCTCGCAGCTGTATTCATAAATGATAAAATCGGGGGCCTCGTCGGGGTAGTCCGCGACACAGAGGTGGCGATCGGAGGCGGTACAGATATCTAGACCCCGGCAGAGGTCCTGACGGTCGTAATCGGTTTCGACCTGCTGGACGTATTTCCGATAAGGCTCCAACTCCTTTTGCAGCTCGGGGTCCACCGAACAGCTGCCTCCATCTGCTGAGACACCCGTGTCTACAGCCGGGCCCCCGCAGTCACAGGCAGGCGCCAGTAGCAGAAACCACAGCAGATTCAGATATTTCATGGTCCTACTCACTGCCCCGGCGGCTGCTCTGCGGCGTACCATCAGAAGCCAAAACAACCCCTGCTCTGACACTTCTCCATCGCGTTTGGCCATCTGGGGTTTGAATTTTGATACGCCCGCCGGTTTTCCCACCCCCGCTGCTGGGGTCAATCTGACTACCGACGGGTAGCTTCACAAGATGCTTTCCCGTGGTCCCCGGCTTCAGAGCGGCCTTGTCCAGTTCTTTATTGTAATAATTTTTATTTTCAACTAAATGGTCTTTCGCAACCTCTTTGGCCCGTGCCTCATCCAGGCCGTGCTCTTCCATCTCGGTCTCAATCCCGGTCCGGAGCTGTTCGGCATCAAACTCCGAATCCGGGCGGTCGTCACCCTTACCGCCAGGCATCAAATCTTTGTGGAGGACTCCCTCCGGAGGCGGAGACTCTTCGGGGAGGGTCTCGACTTTTTCTGATTTCTGGACCTGCTGCTGACCCCCGAATATCTGCCGGGCCATGGCGGTCATGCCCTGCACCATGTCGACCATGGACCGGTAGAGGTCCGGGTCCTGTTGCCGGAGCTGCTCCAGCTCCTGGGTCTTGGACTGAAAGGTTTTGAGGACCTTGACGACCTGGGCTTTCAGAGCCTCTTGGTCTCCGTCGGCCTGGACCTGCTGTTGAGCCTGCGCCTGTCGGGATTCGGCATCCGATTCATGACGCTGCGCCAGCTGGGCAAAATCATCGTGCAACATCTCAGGATCGCTGACGGGTTCCGGTTTCTGGGGTTCTGGATCCGATTCAGGACCTGATTCACCGACGGGTTCTTCGGGGCCCACCGGCGACTCGACTCCAACCTTCTGAGCCTTATTTAGATGGTCTTCGCGCTGGGCGGCGGCAAGAACCTTCTCGACGCCGGGCTCATAAAGAACGATTTGGTCTTTCCCCAGTAGCTTAGCCGCCTCCAGGGCCTTGTCGGCCTCACTGAACTTCATGCCGACCCCGACGCTACAGGTGGCTCCCACCGCCGTCTCGTACTGCTTCCGGATCTGAGGTACTTCCTTCAGGCGGTCGGCGGGAATCTTGATTCTGATTTCTTCACCTCCGGCTTCTACCAGCTGTCCGCCATGACTCAGGGCAAATTGTTTCCAGAGATTCTCTCCGGCCTCAATGGCTTGTCCGAGACGCCGGAGCCCCTCTTCATCGTCCCTGAGACTGAGACCTCCGGCTTCGCGTCCAATTCCGTCGCCTGCGGCTGAAATATATACGACGTTACTCATTGAAATTCCTAAAGGTTCTTCCGCAAGTAGTTTTCTGCTTACCTTGCACGACTCCGTCTCTTGGGTCAACAAGTCCATAAATTAGATATCTGGAAGGCATATCTGCTAGATTACCCCCGACGGGCTTGACAACCGTCTCTGGAGCCCTTAAGGTTCGGGTTCGGGAGAGAAAAATGATATTGCGTGAATCCGGACCTCTAAACGTCACTGTCTGTAGCGGAGTCAATGGTCCTAATTACACAATAAGGCTCTGTGGACACGACCATCTTCTGCAGGCTCTACCTCAGAACGCTTTTAACATTCTGTCTTTCCGCGCATCGGGCTCCAATGTCGTCGAAGTCGTAACCCAATCACAACCCTCACAACCCTCTGTGTTTTTTATCCGGACCGGAATCAGTACTATAGCAGAAATCAGCGCCGAACAAGCCCAGGCTTTTGAGGCGTCTTGGAATTATCTCCAACTAGCAACAGGTAAGAGTCCTACGGCTATTGCGTCTCAGGTAGAATTTAAAGCAACGGGAACCGGAGACCCTCGATGCATATTCACAGACCTCACAACCAATAAAACTTACGAAGGTTTTCCCCCGACCGGGGTTGCTCTGGCGGTACCGGTGCTGGTGGCGATGGATTTTTATCCTGGAGTTAAGAAAATTTCAATGCCAGACCAGACCTGTCGCTGCCCTATTAAGAACCTGTTGTCAACCGGTCACGACGACGGCTGTCCAGAAAAAAGACGTTGACAAAGTCCGGGGACCTGATATGGTGGCCGTCATGAAGTCGGAGGAGCCATGAAAACTATCTGGGCAATTGAATCCGGTAGCTACAGTAATTACCACATCGTCGGTGTCTTCAGCACCCGCGAAGGGGCGCAACTGGTTCTCGATTTCATCAAAGACAGCGAGGCAGAAATCGTGGAGTGGGAACTCGACCCCGGAGTGGAAGGCATCCGGAACGGTCTCCAGCTCTTTCAGGTCCTTATGCGCCGAAACGGGGACGTCGAGTCCATCCAACTTCTATCTAACCGTTATATCGAGTCGGGAGCATTCGTTTATAGGCGCAGTCAAGCCCCAGCCTGTAAAGGAATGAATCTGGAAGACGTCATGAACGCCCACATCTGGGGGAAAGACGCGGAACAGGCCATCAAAGCCGCTAACGAAAAGCGGGTGCAATTCATCGCCACCGGAGAATGGGAATGACAACGACTACCTGTAACACCTGCGGCCGGAGGCATCGGGTACGGATGCTCCACCTCGATTCCGACGCCGTCTGCACCAACTGCTACTGGCTCAAACATGGCCTCACCGTCAAGCTTATTTGGGCCCAAGATGGCCGGGAGCAGATAGAGACTAGGGAAGGCGTCAATCCCATCGACCTCTACCTACTCCAGGAATCCGAGGGCCTTACCATCGATGGCAAGGTCTTAATCCATGTCCGGGTCGAGACCCCGGAGGTCTTGTGATTAAGTGGATTTTCGTCCTCCTGATGCTATCCTGTTCACCGAAGCCGGAGTCGACGCCAGTAGATAATCAACGGGTTGCCGCCGACATCCGGAATCCGATTGACGTAAATATGGATACCGGTCATTTTGAATCCGTGGAATCTTTCGGGTTTTCTATGGACCAGGTGTCTACCGTCATGGCCTTCGACGGCGACGTGAGTCGGTCCCGGAGCGTCAGCATCACCTGGGTAGACACCGGGGCGGAATCCGTCCCGGCCCTAGTGGAGGTAGAGGATACGTCGGGAGACGTCGGGCACCGGCTCTGGGCCTCGGATGGGGCTGTCCTCCGTCTGGTGCCGGGCGCTGAAGTCAATGGCTCTGTTGACGACGTACAGATGCGCCCCGGCAGCTATAAAAGCACCAGACTTAATACCAGGGGTTCATTTGTCCTGGACTGTACTATTTCAAACATCAGACTCCAGCAGGCGTCGCAGGCAGCCAAATGACTACATTGATAACTGCCAGAAATACCTACATCGACAGCTTCCCCGGAATCCATCGCTGCTTTAATGAGGACCAAGTGCTACTGGAGCTGTCGATACTGCTGGGTCAAATCGCCATCAGAACCCCCTACAGCAATCGCGTTTACGAATTGCACCAAAAAGTGAAAGCTCTCCGGAAGGAGCTTGAGTATGAGTAGCGTCGCCCGATTCAAGGTAAGTGGCCGTAACTTCAACGGGAAACGAGACGCGACCGTAGAAATTGACCGCGGGACTAACATGGTCAGGGTCCGACCCTTCCACTTCCGGAAGACCTATGACCTGTTGCTGGAGGACATCGCTGAGATTGTAATCATGAGGTGCATCAAGGCTGATATAGCGGCTAAAAAGGCCATCAGGAGGAAGAAATGAATAAGACGCTGACGTTTGACGCAGAAATGCCCGAGACCCCCGAAGTCACAGTGACTCTGGGGGAAGAGGATGGGGACTCCACCTACAGCAAGGTCGTAATCAAAACCCGTGCCGGCAGCTGGAGTTTTGAAGCAGCCGGCGACCGACTGGCTGATAGCCAACAGATCACAATCCGGGCGGATGGAAATTGGGAGAGGGAAGGGCTCGCAGAGGCCCTGGAATTTGCTGCCCGGGCCCTGAGGTCGAGGCTATGACTACCGGATGCCAAGACGTAATGGACAACTGGCCACAAGAGAGCCCCCTTCGTCGGAGGGTTGACAAAGCCGTCGATGCACTGATGGCTGATACCAGGCCCGAGCATCTGCGCTGGAGCCACCTGAACCCCATTGAAATAGGCACCCTGCTCCGGGCCCTGAGGCTGACCATCCCTACTCTAGAAACCGAACTTGAAGAAGAAGCCCGGAATAGTGGCGGCCGAGACTACGTTGTAGTCGCCATCAGAGCCGAACTAAACCGGACCCGGGCGCTGGCACATAGCTTGTCCAACTGCCTGATAGGCTGTCTGGAGAAGAAACCATGAAAATCAGCAAAACCGAGACCCAGAAGCGACTGCAGTTCCTCCGTGATTTCTTCAGCCGGGACCCCGACAGCAGCTGCCAGGCGGCTCAACGGGCCCTCAAAGGCGCCTTCGGCCAGGAGATGAGGCCTCTGGTGGTCTCCGCCATCAAGCGGGGGGTCATCGAGGCCCAAAACGCCGCCATCATCAGCCAGGCCCTCGCCATCACCGATACTGTCCGGGAGTTCAACCCCAAAGCAGACCCCGGACTCCTCGTCAACATCTTCACTCCAGGCTTGACACCCGGTGACAACTCCGTCATAGTGGCCCCAACCGGCTGCGGTGGCGACTGCAGCAGCTGCAACTGCGGAGGAAAGTGATGCACCCGGTCATCACCCTCTCGGGCCGGAAGAGATCGGGAAAGGGCGTTCTTTCCGACCTGCTGACACAGAATGGAGCCCACCAGATTTCCATGGCCGGTTGGCTAAAAAAGGCTGCCGCTCGACTTTTCAGCATCAGCGAGGACAACCTCAATCTTCTAAAAAACGAAGGCGGAGACCTGCCCCCTATCGACCCCGTCCAAGTCGATGCCCTATGCACGGCAGAACCGGGGTTGTCTCCATTTAAGACTGTGATGCTGGAGCGCAATCCCTGGAATGCTCGCCATTTTTTACAGTTCTTCGGTACCGAGATTTGCCGGGCATCAGACCCAGAATTCCACACCAAAAAAGCATTCGGAGAAATCGAACGTCTCCGTGCCATGGGGCCGGTGGTCAGCGACGACGTGAGATTCCCCAATGAGTTGGTGCTCCGGCAGAAAGGGGCCCACTGCTTTTTTATCATCAGCCCTTGGAACTGGGACGTCTCCAATCACCCTAGCGAGACATCGATACTCTGGGCGGACTTTGACCGCTCCCACATCATCGTCAATGACCAACCTCTTTCTGCATTCCAGTGGCGATACCGACAGTTCTTTCAGCGGCTATTGAGTCACGGGTCGCCTTGGGAACACCCCATAGCACGTCGCATCTCCGAACTGGCGCAGGAGGGGCTGTCTAGCACCGACATAGCCCGCCGATTGAAATGCAGCCGCGACAAGGTGATTTGGTGGGCAATTCGCGCCAATCTCCGTTTCCGACACACCCGCTATGAATCCCTTGACGCTGCGATGCTGGAGCCAACGGCAGAAACGGCGTACTGGGCTGGACTCCTGATGGCCGATGGCTGCGTCAAGAGGTCCGGGAATTCAAATACCCGCTACGTTGTGGAGCTGACTTCTATCGACAAGGAGCTAGTGGAAGGCTGGAAGAAATTCACTGGTAGCGGGCGCCCCATATACACCAAGGCGGCGTCCCAACACCCGTTTGGGGACCGGATGTACCAGTGTCAGGCCATTCACGGGCTGATTATCGAAAATCCCTTCATCTTGGAGAATCTCAAATTGTGGGGACTCAAACCCAGGAAGAGCCTTGATGAAGATATGCCCTACATGGTTCAACAACACCCCGACCTGCTGGGGCCCTGGCTCCGCGGGCTCATCGACGGCGATGGTTCTGTCTTTCAGACGACGCAGTACGGCAAGCCACAACGCCATGTCGTCGTGCTGACCAGTCACAAACTCAGTGCCTGGCTGCAGGAGACCTTGCGTATTCCCTGTAGCATCGAACCAGACCATAAGGGGGTTCCGGGCTTGACATCTATGCGCTTCGCTGGCAAAAATGCCGAACGACTCGGCAACCTGGTATCCGGATTCCCCAGACTCGAAAGAAAATGGGGCCCTCATTTTGAAAACTTGTAAGGAGAACTGATGCTGACACCCAGGGAGATGTCGCAGCTCTTTAAGGCCACGACGGCGATGGCCGGGACCGTCATCAACGGCGACCAGCTGGTCGGCCTCCAGGACGTTCTGGACCTCCTCTGCCTCTACAGCTACGACTACCCCATCGTGACCAACAACGGCGCCACCTGGACGCTCCGGTTCCAGGACGCCGAGAAGGAAAAGAAGCGATGAAATATCGGGTCAAGGTCCTGAACTACGACGGGGTTCCGGACTCCAGCGGCGAAATCTTTAGGCCCCAGGGCCTTCAACTCCCGTACCAAAGCCTGCCGATATACCAGGGTCCGCCGATGGTTGAAAACCTCATCGGATATGCGGACCCGGAATCAAAATCCGACGGCCTCTACGCCGACCTGGAATTCATCGACCTCTGGCAGCGATACCTCTATGACCTCTTGCTTCACACCCCCTACGTGATTGGCTTGGTTCATGACCATCGAGGTCCTGAAATCTTAAAGTATTCAGTAAATGCCATCGGGCTTTCAACTGGTCCGAATGTCGACCGGCGGGTCCTCAGTATCCGAGACCAGATTTCTTGGAAGCCGGTGGTCTGCTGCTGTGACATCCGAAATCTGCTGTCAACAGGTCACGACTCCTGCTGCCTGGAGAAGAAGAAATGACCGCCGCGCCCTCCTGGTTTCCGTTTTTTGCCGGCCACATACTGGAGTTCGACGGCGACCGGGTCTTTTTCCGGAACCCCGGCGACCAGCGGATTGACTACGTCATGACCGTCAACGACTACCAGGCAATCATGGAGCTAGCAGCCCATCTGGACCGGGTTACGTCATCCCTTTTCCTTGATACCGCCTGGGAGCCTAAGGACGAGAAATGACACCGGCAGAAATCATCAGAGACGCCGAAGACATGGCCAGGAACTACCCCGACGACCGGCTGCGGTTAACCGGCGCCGAAATCATGGCCCTGGTCGCCGTCGTCCGGGAGCAGGCTTTGGAAGCGGTGCTCGCCGAGATCTGGAAGGACTACATCCATCCCGACAACGTCGAGGTCTGGGCTGCGGACCGCAATGTCAGACAAGAACTGACATCAGCTATCAACCAACTCCAAGGTAAAAATGACAAATAAGGTCGTCAAAGACGGAACGGTCGCAGTACTTTACTCCCCGGGGTACGGAGCCGGTTGGTACACCTGGAATGGGGCCAATACCGATTGCCTGTTCGATCCCGACATCGTCGCCCTGGTCTTGGCTAACCGCCACGACGAAATCGACGACCTGGCCAAAACCAAGTGGCCGGACATGTATCTTGGCGGCTCTGAGAACCTGAAGGTTGAATGGGTGCCGGTGGGCAGCCTGTTCAAAATCAGGGAGTACGACGGCTCAGAGCGTGTCGAAATCATGGATATCGACGACGGCTGGATTCAGGCATGAGCCACCACTACGAAGAGGGAACCCTGGAACCCCACATCGACCCCCAGGAACTCCTGAGGAAAGCCCAGACTCGGATCCGGCGTCTGGAACGGAAGACTCGGCTACTGAAGAAGGCTGTTATCCGGAAGCTCAAGAGGAAGAAGAAGTGATGCTGCCCTTCAACTGCGGCAACAGCTACCGATACGCCACTGACTCCGAACTCCGGACCGGGATTCGGGAGAGAAAAAGACAGGTGCGGACCGGGGTAATCCACCCCGCTATCCGCTGGACACTCCAGGCCATGACCGGGGACCTGCCGGACCTGCGGAGAACCCCGGAGAAGCCCCTACTGCCCCCGATTCCAGGCCACGGATGCCGAACCCCGCCATGACTGACTCCCAGAGAAACTGCTGCCACCGCTGGATGCTGGTGCCCGGCGGCGAGGTCGGCGGCATCATGCAGCTCGGGCACTGGGTCTGCATCAAGTGCAATTTGAAAGGTCCCAGCAGCCGGTTCCGGTGCCCAGGCCTTGACTGGACCCATACCGACGTGGCATCCTGCAGCTGTACGGCCTGTTCGGAGAAGAAATAATGGCCAGATCTAAGCAGAAAGATTCGATTCCAGAATCCCTATGGGAGCAAATCAAATCCGGTAATAAAGAACCTTGGAGGGATGCACTGATGGTCATCCTCCGCGGACATGAGAAAAATCAGAAGCAGCAGCGGCTCCGTGTTCATCAGGCCAATAAGACCAAGCCACAGGAACCACGATGACCCCCGAAGAAGCTGAAGAAGAGGCCCGAGACTGGGCCGCAGAAGCTGGTGTAGAATACCGAGAGAGGAAATAATATGGCGATGGAAGACTACTGCCAGGGCTGCGGGAAACGGAACTGCATCTGCCCGCTAGAACAGCTCCCTCTTTTGGAAACGAAAACTATCAGCCGCTGCAAAAACGCCAGCCGATACCGAGGCTTGAGATTCCCGACCTGTAACGGCGGCAACCCCTGCCTGGCCTGCCTGAGAAAGTGGGAGAACCACAAATGACGCCCGACGACTTCAAGGCCCTGATTTCCATCCTGTCGACAGCCGACGGTGGCTGCAGCTACTGCTTCAAACGCCTGGTCGAGCAGTGCTACAAGAAGTTCCCGGACTGGCCCTGGGACCTGCTGCCGGAGACCGAGGACTGGAATCACGAGTTTCTATCTGCCCTCCTGGCAGATCTGAAAGCCAACCGGAGGCCGTCGTGAAGACCTGCCGCACCTGCCATTACGACACCGACACTTCCCATGACGTGAAGTCACTTGAAGGCGATCTAAGTTTTTGTAGCCCGATCTGCCACCTCTGGTACGACCGTCAGGCCCGGCCTCCGGAGTCACTGAGAGAAGAGTACGATAAAGCCCGTAAAATCCTAGAAGACAACCCCCAATTCCGACCCGGCGACCAGTTCGATAGCTGCTACGCCATTTGTCCGTACTGCGGCTCCGCCATCGGAGACTGCCAGGACTGGGTCTCCCAAGACCCCGATATTTCTGAGTGTTTCCGCTGTGGAAAGAAATACAGGGTCTGGGCGGAATACAGCGTCGACTACTACACGGAACCCGTCGAAGACTGAGTTGACACAGACACTGAGCTGCGATAGTATTCAAAAAGCCAGGAGAACCGATGACTGCAAAGACTAAGAAGCCCGTCGTCAAGAAGAAGCCGCTTAAGACCCCGGAGGCCCTGCTACTGAAGTCCAATCTCAAGACCTTTAGTGGCGCCGCCAACCTCTACCGGCTGTCCCGGCCCCTCAAGGACTACGACGGCAAGGGCCACCGGTTCGTAATCGTCAGCGCCAAAGACGTCATGTTCAGTGGCCCGGAGACCTACATCTTCCCGGCCACCGAGGATGGCGAAATCGTGGACTGGATGGAGATGCCCGGCAGTTTCCGGGGTAGCCTCGACCACAACCAGGCCCTCCGGAACGCCGGCTACGAGGTCGTCGATGGCTGAGCAAACCGAGTTCCTGGTCCGGGTGGTCCGGATTCCCGGCGTCGAAAAACACCCACAGGCCGACAGGCTGGAGGTTGTTAACCTCGACGGCTACGTCTGCATCTCGCAGTCCGGGCTCTGGAAGACCGGTGACCTGGCGGTCTACGTGCCGGTCGACGCCCTGGTTCCCACCGACCGGCCGGAGTTCGCCTTCCTGAAGAAGGATGGCAAGACCCACCACCGCGTCAAGGCCGTCAGGCTCCGGGGCATCTTCAGCATGGGGCTCCTGGTCCCGGCACCCCCCGGCTTCAAGGCCGGCGACGACGTCCAGGAGGCCCTGGGCATCTCGAAGTATATGCCACCGGCTGAGGCCCGTCTAGAGGCCCACAATGCCGGGGTCGCCGCCGCACGACTCGGCAAGAAGGTCGGGGGCCTCAAGCTACCGGTCTACGGACTTGATGCGGCAAGGAAATACCTAGGCTTCCTGGAATGGGGTCAAGATGTTGTAATCACAGAGAAAATTCACGGAACCAATTTCAAATCCTGCTACCATCGCGGGCGGCTCTGGGTCGGCAGCCACAAGGTGATGCGGGGTTGTAGCCGGCACTGGGGCGCCGAGGCACTGGACCGGCTGAAGCTGAAGGTCATGTCGGTCCTGGGCTTCCGCCACCGGGCCCATACCCTCCAAGAGGCCGGAGACGTCTGGTGGCAGACCGCTGAGACCCTGCAGTTGAAAAAGAGGCTGGCTTTATTCCCGGACCACATCCTCTACGGCGAGGTCTACGGAGAAGGCGTCCAGGACCTGACCTACGACAGCCCGAAGGGCAGGAAATTCCGGGCCTTCGACGTCTTCGACATCCGGGAGAACCGGTTCCTGGACTGGCCGGAGTTCCTGGACTTCATCACCAGAATCGGCCTCGATGAAGTCGATGACGTCGTACCGGCGCTCTATGAGGGGGAGTGGACCCCCGAGGTCTGGGCCCAGTTCAAGAAGTATGCCGACACCGGGGTCAGTACCCTGGCGCCTGAAGGCCGGAAACCCCACCTGGTGGAGGGCATCGTCATCAAGCCCCGGCAGGAGGTCATTCACCCCCATATCGGCAGGCTGGCATTGAAATATCCGGGAGAAAATTACTTGACCCGGAAGGAGGATTGATGTCAAAGTACGGAGAAATGACCGACTTCCAATCCGCCGCCGCCCGGGGGGCCCCGCTTCCGACGACACTGGAGGATGCCCTGAAGGAGATCGAGACCCTTCGCCTCATCCTCTTCCGGGAGCGTAGGTTCCTGGTCGAGAAGGTCCAGGAGATTCAGGACCTTAAAAATCAGGTAGCGGCTCTGGAGGCTCTGGGGCCAACGGACTGCCTACAGGGCTGAGACATGGCCAAAAATCTGACTCCGCGTCTCCCAGACCCCCTCCCCAACTGGCTGCTGCAGGAGCTGCAGCAGGACCTGGAGGACACCGCCTTCGACGCCGGAGTCTCCATGCGGGAATGTGGGGGCTGTGAACTGGCTTTCGCCCGGTTCCAACAGGCCTCCGAGGACCTGAGGTTCGCCCTGCGGTTGCTTCGGACCTCCAAAAAGTGATAAGGTGCCGGCATGCACATCTGCAGCCTTGAAATCCAGCAGCTACTTCTGACACTTCCGGCCCTGGCCCAGGCCCTGGTCTGGTTCAAAACTAGGAGAACCCGTGGAAATCACTGAGACAATGCTGCTGCAAATTAATAAGGCTAAGGATGGGGACATGATGGTCTTCAAAAGCAACAGCCCAGCTGATTGCGATGCCGTGGGTCTCTTTGACCTCATCAAGAGGACCTGTGGTAAGAAGCTGGCCGTCGTGATTATAGGGTCTGATGAAGAACTGACCCTCCTGGAGGCCTCTAAGGCCCGGGCGATTCTGGAGAGACTGGCTGGCAACAAGCCCTGACCGGGCCCCGTGGTGACAACGGCAGCACACTCAGACTGATGACCTGAGAGACGTGGGTTCAACTCCCACCGGGGCCGTTGACAAAAGAACCACAACCCCATAAGGTATTCGTTATGGACTACTTCGCAATCTACAGGGACATCGACTTCATGCTGGTGGGCCTCCGGGAGGAACTGGAGGCCGGCCGCAACAACTGGGACCGGCTCTACAACGACCGGGGACTCCTCAACGCCGTCATCGGGGAGACCCATGGCATGGAGACGCACCGGGGCCATCTGGTACCCTACCGGATCCACCAACTCCGATTCCAGCTGATGTTCAAGGAAGTCCTCTTCAGGATGCGGCAGCGCTGGGAGCCGTCGACATGACTCATAAAGATTTCGACAAGGCCATTCCAACAACCATCACCGAAATTAACGGGGGTTGGCTCATTCATTGGGGCCATCCCTGGTTCCCGGACCAAAAGGTCCCGACTGTAGAGAAGGCCTTGGAAGCCCTTGAATTCTCTACGAAGGTCTTGGCATTTGCATTTGGTGTCGGGACCCTGAAACTTAGTTGGAGGCCAACAACTGAGGCCGGTCGTCTGGCAGTGGAGAAACTTCGAACTCAGGCTCCAGAAACTGCTCCTTCCAGCCCGGAACCCCGTCAAGAACCAGAGGAATGACTTTCTCCCATTCCAGGTAGTCTCCGAATTTAAGCCGGTTGGGAACAACCGCCTTATCCCAATCCCGCAGCCTGAGCCACCAGCAGCTGTCAACGGCGTGGACTCTCCCCTTACAGACCCTCCGGAGCATGTAAAGCCGAGTAGCTTCGGCTTTGAGACCGAAGAGCCGGCGGTACTCCCGCCAGTCCGACATGTGCCCTGGGTATCTCATCTGGCCCTTCAGGGTCCGCAACTCCGCTTCAACCCGCCTCAGTTCCTGCAACCACTTAGATTTATTCAACTTCATACACGACTCCCTGGCCTCAGAGGCCGGCTAACCGGAGGCCCGACATGAGCTTCCGGAGGTTCTTGGTACGGGGGTGGGGCCTGACTCCAACGGCCATGGCTGCGCCCAACCAGGGGGCATTGGGTTCCCGAATCAGAACAAATTCGCAACCGGCTTCAGAAAGCCGAGCCGCCACCTCAAGGAGCTGGGCTTCGGAGTCGACGCCAAGTATTACCGCATGTGTGTCCGGAGGCAGATTTCCGGGGCTACTCTCTCCGGCGGCGTGGCACAGCTGGGCGAATTGGACACCGGGCGGCACGTCGGTCCTGATGCAGCAGTAGTGATACCAGGGCCCGGTATCTACGCCGGGGCTCCATAAAGGAACACCTCCGGCTTGTGGATTCTGAATCTGGTCGCGAGCTTGGTTATCGCTGCGGCTGATGCCCTGATGCCATGGTCAGTAGATTACCACAGTTCCGGAGTCTGTCAAGGCTGTGGTATACTGAAGGCCTCAATTGGAGGAAAAATGGAACTCTATCGCGACATGCACGGAATCTGGGTCCGGGAACCTTACCCGGCGGAACTAATGGGCCAATTTCACTTGGATATCAACGAAATCGATACCAGCCGATGGTCCCATCCTGATATTCTCAACAATATCATTTCACTTCCCATCCGGAAGAGCACGTTACTGCAATTCGACGAACCTCAAATTTACTCCGGGGGACCAATAACGACTCGGTTCGTCATCCCGGCCGGCTTTCTATCAGTGGTTTGTACCAACCGCAAGGATGCCGAACATATTCTACATGTCGAGTTAATCAAGCTCTGTAGAGTCGAGGGCATTGTCATTAAATCCATCATGGTTCGGCCTTCGGTACTGACCTGCTACAGTGAACCCCGAACTGGGGAGAAGCCGACTTGCGCCTGCCAATTTGGGCCAGACGATATCCGGCCAGCAATTACCCGATATGCGGCTTTCTGCATCCTTCACGGTTACGGTTACCTGCCGGGGATGGAACCCGGTGCCGACCCCGTGGGTCTCAGTCCTGAGACCCTTAGAACAATAGGAATACGAATCGGTCGCCTGGAAGGTCGCCTCGGGACCCCCGACGAGTTCGAGCCCGAGCCGTTTCAGCTGCTTTAATCATTTAGAAGCAATCGGTCCGCTTGATGAGCCTTGAATTTACTGTGGCTCTTCCGGTCCGGGGCGTCTACCAGGGCCTGAATCTCTTGGGGAACCTGATCAAACTCATCAAAACCGAGAGAGTTGAGGTGCATGGCATACGCCACTCCATGCTTCCGGGCCTCCTCGACATCACCGGACCCCTGGGCAGACCTCAAGCCTCTCAAATGATGAGCAGCCGCCTGCAGGTGGTGCTCCCGGCTGTAGTCCCGATGGGCCTGTTCTTCGGCCTGTTCCCTGGGCATACCGTTTTCAAATTCGTGTACGGCCGATCGACGCTCCAGGTCCGGGACATGCTGAGCCGACACCAGCTTCCGACCCCTCCAGGTAGGTATTTCAGCCATTGTCGTCACCCATCAGTGCCTTCCGGAGCGCCTTACGATGGACGGTCCTCAACCGATGGCAGTTGGAACACACCACTTCACATTTAGCCAATTCCTCCTGAAGAATTTTTATATTGACAGGAGTCCAAGCCATAGTAGATATATTCCCGACTTTAACGCCTCGAACGTGGTCAAAATCCATGACCGCAGTATGATAGCTCACACCGCAATCTGCACAAGGATTACTTTTAATATTATTGATCAAATCTATATTTCGGCGCTTAAGCTCTTTGATACATTTCTTCTGTTGTTCTCGTCTTTGGGGTTCTTTATTTTTGACTGAATAGTAGGTAGCAAGATGCTCCTTGTTGTTGCTTTTAAATTCAGACATAGCTACCTTGTGTTTTTCCCACCCCGGTGCACCTTTCTTACGATAAGCAGTGATCCTTTTGGTGCGGCACCGTTTGCAGGTTTGGCGTCGTAAAATATTTCCCGTTTTCTTGGACACGCCCCTGAGGCTGAAGGATTCCTCGTCTTTTTCAATTCCGCACAAATTACAGATTTTCATAACGCAAGGCTCTTATCAATGCCTTAACCAAATGCAAATCCGACCCAATCTTAAACTCTATCACACTTCCGTCTTCATATACAGTAGTCGTGATATTTTTTCGCAATTCGGACCAACAAAGACACCCGACAAAGCGCCCATTTTTAAAAATTACCCCGTCACAGGCCGGACAGCTGCGCTCCAGGTCCGACTTCCCGACTTTCAGAGACGGAATTTTCGGGATTTTAGGCAGTTTCACCCCGGGTTTGGCCCCGCCTCCGGGCTGCTGGGGCTGTTGAGGCTTCTGGGGATTAACACCTTTTGCTTGGACGTCAGGGCCCTGAGGAGGGGTGGGGCCCAACTGTTTCTGGGGTCTGGCGGTCTGGCCCGGGAGTTCAGTCTTGTAAGTACTGCGGAACGCAGCCCCCTCATCGGTCTGGACATCTCCGGCCAGAATGGGCTTCCCGCTGATCTTTTTGGCGTGGTCGTACATGGCCGAAGCCAGGCCCCGACGCTGGTGGTCGTCGTCTACGGTTACCGTAACGGGTTTCAGGCCCTCGGGGTGGTGACTGAACCAAGCCGTGCCGACGTGCTGACCTCCGGGCGCAAAGGCGTGAACCTTAAGGCCAGCCGGGCCGTGCTCCTCCTTCAGCTGGTAGCCGGCTCCGGGGTCCAGGACTTTCTTAGCCAGCGACTTCGTCAGTTCCTGCGTCCGGGCCAGGGCGTCAATCGAAGCCCCTAACCTCAGCAGCTGTCGGTCTTTGGCGCGGCCACTACCGGGAGCCGGGACTCCCAGACTTACGGCTACGGCCGCAGCCATAAACTCCGGAGAAGCCGTCTGAAACTCCAGGGTCTGGTCGCCGCCGAGACTGATAACGCCCTGGAATCCGGCCTCGGATTTCTGAAAACGTAAATAACTATTGTCGTCCCCCGGCACCCGCCCCTCATAGTAGTCCCGCAGCCCCAACCAGGCCAGGGCGGCGCGGGGTACCAGTAAAGGCTCTAGGGTGGGTTCGGCGTCAGTGGCTTTTTCAAGGGCTGAAGCTCCTTCGACGCCGAGAGTCTCTTTCAAAAAGCCATAAACACTGGAATCCATGTCTGTTAGATTACACCGTTGACAGCCAAAGATGAATTCGATATAGGAGAAGATATGAAAGCCAAAACCGTCAAGAAGTCCCACCGTTGACAGCCAAAGATGAATCCGATATAGGAGAAGATATGAAAGCCAAATCCGTCAAGAAGTCCCCCAAGAAGTCCCCCAAGAAGTCTAAGTTCCCTGAAAAGACCATCCTCTGCCTCAGAACCTGTAGGAAAGACGGCTCTAATGAATTCAACGGTTTCCGGTGGCCACTGGTGGTCGGGGCCGTGGCCACGGCCCCGGACTGGGACCCGACCCCCACCTGCGGCTCCGGACTCCACGGCCTGGCGTGGGGGGCCGGGGACGCCGGCCTGGTGGACCGGGGCCCCCACGCCGTCGGCCTGGTCGTTGAGGCCCGTGCCGACGAGGTCGTAGACCTCGGAGGCAAGGTCA
>Ga0153916_10000148_pt1 | contig 41418 bp, 39 predicted proteins | sample Opewatmetagenome_FD_109642 | JGI IMG/M metagenome (GOLD analysis project Ga0153916, IMG submission 109642) | Freshwater wetland microbial communities from Ohio, USA - Open water 3 Core 3 Depth 4 metaG | ecosystem: Environmental > Aquatic > Freshwater > Wetlands | place: USA: Ohio, Lake Erie...
CCACACCTATCGGCTGCGAATTTTTAAAGAACGTTGGTTGCGGGGAGAGGATTTGAACCTCTGACCTTCGGGTTATGAGCCCGACGAGCTGCCAGACTGCTCCACCCCGCGCCCGAGTGAGACAGAGATTATAGCGGCCCCACGAAAAACGTGTCAACAAAGTTGCGTGAAGATCACTTGCTTTCCAGCGCCGGCCGCCGGCGCCTCGAGGTCATTGGTGCGCGGCGCCCGTGGCGCGGATCACTTTGCCCCATTTCTCGATCTCGGATTTCTGCCAGGCGCGGAACTCCGCCGGCGAGTCCCCCACCACGTCGAATCCGGCCCGCATTAGCAGCCTGCGTGTATCCGGCTCGGCCAATGCCCCCTGCACTTCCTTCGCCAGTCTGGCGATGACCGGATGCGGGGTCTTGCCCGGCGCCAGCAGACCAATCCAGGCCAGGGACTCGAGCTGAGGATAGCCGAGCTCCTTGACGCTCGGCACGTCCGGCAACAGTTCGCTGCGCTTGAGGCCAGTCACCCCCAAGGCCTTCAGCTTCCCCGACTTGATGTGCGGCAGCACTGCCGGAATGATCGCAAACATCGCCTGAATATCGCCGTTGAGCATGCTCGCAATGGCCTGGCTGAACCCGCGGTACGGGATATGCACGATGAACAACTCCGCGTTGTTCTTGAGCAGTTCCATGGTCAGGTGCGAGGCGCTGCCGCTGCCGACGGAGGCGTAGGACAGCCGGCCGGGATTCCCGCGGACGTACTTCAGGAATGCTTCGAAGTTGTCCGCCGGCACGGAGTTGTGCACCACCAGCACCTGGGGCGCGCTCGCCAGGAGCGAAATGGTCGCGAGGTCGGTTTCCGGATCGTAGGGCAGGTCCGTGCCGAACAGAATCTTGTTGGTCGCCACCGCGCCGTTGGTGCTCACGAGCAGCGTATAGCCATCGGGCGCCGACTTTGCCACCGCATTCGCTGCAATGTTGCCCCCCGCGCCGGGTTTGTTCTCGACGACCACGGGCTGGCCTAGCCCCTGCTGCAGCTTCGGCGCGATGACGCGCGCCACCGTATCGGGGGTCGTCCCGGCAGGAAACGACACCACGAGATGCACTGCGCGTGAGGGATAATCTTCCGCCAGCGCCTTTCCGGCGACGCCTGCGAGCGCCATGGGCACGAGCAGCCAGTTGAGCATCCTGTTCATTCGTCTATTCTCCCGTTCGTTGTCGTCATTGCACGGCGTCGAAGCTACCACAGCGAATCGCTAGACGCGCTCGGTTTCGCCGGCGCGCGGTTGCCAGATCATCAGGCGGCGCTCGCCCATCGAAACCATCCAGTCCAGGGCCAGCGCAAAGGCGGTGAGCACGACGATCCCGGCGACGACCGTATTGACGTCGAATACGCCCTCCGCCTGCTGGATCAGGTAACCGACGCCTTCCGACGAGCCGAGGTACTCGCCGACCACCGCGCCGACGAACGCAAGCCCGACGGAATTATGCAGGCTGGCGAACACCCAGCTCATGGCCGAGGGCAAGTAGACGTAGCGCAGCAGTTGCCGCCGCGAGGCGCCCAGCATGCGAGCACTGGCGAGCACCGCCGGACTCACCTCGCGGACGCCCTGGTAGACATTAAAGAAGACGATGAAGAATACGAGCGTGACGCCGAGCGCCACCTTCGAGGCGATGCCGAGTCCGAACCAGACAAAGAATATTGGCGCCAGGATCACGCGTGGCATGGCGTTCGCCGCTTTGATGTACGGGTCGAGAATCGCCGAGGCGCCCGGCGCCAGAGCAAGCCAGATTCCCACGGTTACGCCCGACACAGTTCCGATCAGAAAAGCCAGCAGCGTCTCGATCAGCGTCACCCATAGATGGCGGTAAATCTCACCTGAGGCGAACCACTGCCAGATGCGCTGCGCCACCTTCAGCGGCTCGCCGAAAAAGAATGCCGCCTTGTTTGGGTCGTCGAAGTAGATCGGCGGCAGCAGCGTCGGGCTGGTCGCGGTATACCAGAACGCGAGGATCGCGAGGGCGAGAAGAAGCTGGTAGGCCCTCAGCCTCGCCGCATTTGGTTTCGGCGGGGTGCGCCGGTCAGGTTCATTGCTGCTGCTGCGCATAGCCCTTGAGCACCTCGTTCTTCATGCGATGCCAAATTTCCGTATGTAGCTCGATGAAATGCGGCGTCAAGCGAATCTCCGCGACGTCGCGGGGCCGAGGCAAATCGATGGAAAACTCGCCTATCGGGCGCGTTGCGGGACCTGCCGAAAGAACGACCACCCGGTCCGATAGCGATATCGCCTCTTCGAGATCGTGCGTGATGAATACGACCGACTTGCGGTCGGCCGACCACAGCTCCAGCAGCTCGTTCTCCATCAGCTGCCTGGTTTGGATGTCGAGCGCCGAGAAGGGCTCGTCCATCAGCAGGATCTGCGGGTCGAGAATCAGCGTCTGCGCAAGCGATACGCGCTTGCGCATGCCCCCCGATAACTGGTGGGGATAACGGTCACCGAATCCCGTGAGACCGACGCGTTTGAGCCACTGGCGGCCGATCTCGTGCGCCTCCGCACGCGCCATCCCGCGAAACTCGAGTCCCGCAACCACGTTGTCGAGCGCGTTGCGCCAGGGCATCAGCGCTTCGGTCTGGAACAGATACCCGGCGTGAACGTTCAAGCCGCGCAGCACCTCGCCGTTCACCGTCACGCTGCCGGACGACGGTTCGAGCAGCCCGGCAGCGACGTTCAACAGCGTCGACTTGCCGCAGCCGGTAGGCCCGACCACCGAAACGAACTCGCCCGGGGCGACGACGAGCGTCGTGTCCCGGATTGCCGTGTAGCGCCTCGCCTTGTCCTCGCGCGCGGCAAAAGTGCACGTAATGCCTTGCAGCGCGAGAGCCGGAGTCACTTGTACTTCGCGTTCGCCTTCTTTGCGAACTCGTTGGTGTAGGTGCTGGACAAATCGATGTTCGCCGCCTTCACCGACGGAACGAAATTCCGCATGGCCGCGAGCGTGGCCGTGGCGCCGGCGTCGGATATGACCCCGTCGGGCGAGATCGCCTCCTTGACGTTGTCGAACGTGAACATGTATAGCGCGCGGTCGCCCAGCAAATACGCCTCCGGCACGACCTTGATGACGTCGGTCGCGCTCGCCTTGGCGATCCACTTGTCGGCGCGGACGATGGCATTGGTGAGTGCCTGTACGGTGTTCGGATTGCGCTGTATGAATTCGCGCGACGCGTACAGGCAGCCTGCCGGCAGCGGCGCACCCCAGATGTCCTTGGTGCCCTTCAGCGTGCGCGTATCGGCGACGATCTTGATGGCCCCCTCGCGCTCCAGCTTCGTCATCACCGGATCGACGTTGGACAGCGCATCGATCTCGCCACTCTTGATCGCCGCGACGGCGGTCGCGCCCGTTCCGACGCCGACGATCGAAACCGACCGGTCGGGATCAAGCCCGGCCTTGGCGAGTAACTGCTTCACCAGGTTGTTGGTGCTCGACCCCGGTGCCGTAACGCCGATTTTCATCCCCTTGAGGTCCTTCATCGAGTGGAAATTCGCCATCTTCGACGTGGCAACGCCCAACACGATCTGGGGCAGCCGACCCTGCAGCGCAAAGGCCTGGAAGTACTGCTTCTTACTCTGCAGGTTGATCGTGTGCTCGTAAGCGCCGGAGACGACGTCGGCGCTGCCGCCGACGACCGCGCGCAACGCCGCCGAACCGCCCTTGAAGTCGCTGATCTTGACGTTCAGTCCTTCGTCCGTGAAGTAGCCGAGCTGTTCTGCAACGGTGAGCGGCAGGTAGTAGAACGCGGCCTTGCCGCCCACCGCGATATGCACGTCGCGCGTCTCGAGGTTGCCTTGCGCCTGCGCGCCGAGCGCCGTGGTGGCGATCAGGAGCCCCGCGGCAAACGACCGGATGATGCCTCTCATGCGCTTCCTCCCTATGCTTTCATCGATTGTAAGTAGTTGGAGCGACTTCGAATCTTCACATGGCCGACCCGGCAGAGACAAGCTTGCGGCGACGAGTCCCGCTACAGGCCGCGCCGGTCCTGGATCGCCTGCGAGATGGTGCCCACGTCCACGTACTCCAGTTCTCCGCCAAGGGGCACGCCACGGGCAATGCGGCTCGCCTTGACGCCGCGCGCGCGCAGCATCTCGGCGATGTAGTGCGCCGTCGCCTCGCCTTCGTTGGTGAAATTGGTCGCCAGGATCACCTCCCGCACTTCGCCGTCCGTGGCGCGCGCGAGCAGGCGATCCAGGCCGATGTCGCGCGGCCCGATGCCGTCGAGCGGCGAGAGCCTCCCCATCAGTACGAAGTACATGCCCGAGTAGCTTAGCGTCTGCTCGACCATCGCCAGGTCGGTAGGCGTTTCTACGACGCACAGCAGCCCCGGGTCGCGCCGCGGGGAGCGACACAGCGCGCAAATCTCGTCCTCGGTAAAGTTGTTGCACCTGGAGCACAGCCGCACGCCGGTCAGCGCGGCCGACAGCGACTGCGCCAGCATACCGGCCCCGGCGCGATCGTGCTGAAGGAGATGGTACGCCATGCGCTGCGCGGAGCGTGGTCCGACGCCCGGGAGCACGCGCAGCGCCTCGATCAACCGCTCGACCCCTTTGGCCGTCGGTATCGATTCCTTGCCCATCACCCTCGCCTGTCGGAAACGCGCGTCAGAAGGGCAGCTTGAATCCCGGCGGCAGGCCCAGTCCCGCAGTCATGCCGCTCATCTTCTCGGCAACCGTCGCCTCGACCTTGCGCGCCGCGTCGTTGAACGCGGCCGCGACAAGGTCCTCGAGCATCTCCTTGTCGTCGCCGACCAGCGATGCATCGATCGATACCCGCTTCACGTCGTATTTGCAGGTCATCACGACCTTGACCAAGCCGGCGCCCGATTGACCTTCGACTTCGACCGCAGACAGCTGCTCCTGCATGCGCTGCATGTTCTCTTGCATCATCTGGGCCTGCTTCATGAGCTGGCCGATATTTCCTCGCATCGTCATCTCCTGCCTGCGCCGCCCGCTGCCGGGCCGCTTGTCACGAATTCTTGGGGATCGCCTGGACCGTCGAATCGACCACCTTGGCGTCGCAGATCTCGACTAGATCCTGCACAAAGCGGTCCTTCTGCATCGATTTGGCCGCTTCCGCGCGCCGCGTGTCGCGCTCGCTCGCCTCGATTACAGCCACCGAACTTCCCTTGGTCTCGCCGGGGACAACCTTGAGCGACACCGCTGCGCCGAGATGCTGCTCGAGCGCCGCCTTGAGCTTGTCCAGGTATGACTTCTCCGCCAGGTACGCCTTCGACTTGGGAACTACCAGCTCGAACGCGTTCCCTGCGTGTCGCGCCAGCTCGGCATTGCGCGCCAGCTCGCGCGCGGCGCCCGTGACCTGTAGCTTGCTCACCAGCTCCGGCCAGTCGCCCGCGGCGGCGGTCGCCGGGGCCGACGCGCGCGCAGGTCGCGCCGCAGGCACCGACCGGCCGCCACCGGTCTCGAGGCCGGACGCCACCGCCCCTCCCTCGGGCCGAAAGGCGAGCATGCGCAGCAGGGTCATCACGAAGCCCGCGTGTTCGTCCGGGGCGAGCACGAGGTCGTCCCGTCCCTGCAGCGCGATCTGATAATTCAGCTGCACAATCTCGGGATCGAGCCGCGCCGCCAGCGCGAGGATCCGCTCGCGCTCCGGGAGGTCGTCCTCGAGAGCCTCTGCCACCGTCTGCGCGAGCGCCACGCGCAGCAGCAGGCTCGCCAGGTCGGCCAGCGCGGTGTCGAAAGAGAGGCTGCGCGCCTGCATCTCGCCGGCGATTTCGAGCAGCGCCGCGCCGTTGCCGGCCGCGACGGCTTCCAGCAGGCGCAACAGGTAAGTCTCGTCGATTGCACCCAGCATCTCCCTGACGCTGTCGGTGGAAACCTTCCCAGCGCCGTGCGCGATCGCCTGGTCCAGAATCGACAGCGCATCGCGCATGCTGCCCGCAGCGGCGCGGCCGATGAGCGGCAGGGCATCGGGCTCGTAAGCCACGTTCTCCGCCTCGAGGAGCTTCGCGAGATGCGCCGCGATCGCGCCGCGCGGCATCTGCTTGAGATTGAACTGCAGGCATCGGCTGAGCACGGTGACCGGGATTTTCTGCGGGTCGGTAGTCGCCAGGATGAACTTCAGGTGCTCGGGAGGTTCCTCGAGCGTCTTCAGCATGGCGTTGAACGCCGAGGTGGAAAGCATGTGCACTTCGTCGATCACGTACACCTTGTAGCGGCCGCGCGTCGGGGAGTATTGGGCGGTGTCTAGCAGCTGCCGCATTTCGTCGACGCGCGTGTTGGTCGCCGCATCGACCTCGAGCAGATCGACGAACCGTCCGGAATCGATCTCCACGCAAGCGCTGCATTTGCCACAGGGCTCGGGCGTGACCCCGGTCTCGCAGTTGAGGCATTTGGCCAGGATCCGCGCCAGCGTGGTCTTGCCGACGCCGCGGGTGCCGGTAAACAGGTAGGCGTGATGCAGGCGGTTCTGCTCCAGCCCGTGCCGCAGCGCGCGCACCACGTGCTCTTGCCCGACCAGGCTGCCGAAATCGCGAGGCCGCCATTTGCGGGCGAGAACTTGATAGCTCATCGTTTTGATTCTATCAGCCTGCCGCCCGGCGCTTGAGAGCCGGGCGGCGGCATGAATGGTGGCGAGCCTTAACCCCGGCACCTGCAGTGACCAGCTGTGGCTGCTTCCTTCCGGACCTGACCAGGTTCACCAGGCTGCAGTGCGGGAAGGCCCGCCGTAGACCTCAGTGTACGCTGGCGGAGAGAGAGGGATTCGAACCCTCGATGCGCTCATCACGCATACACACTTTCCAGGCGTGCGCCTTCGACCGCTCGGCCATCTCTCCGTCGCCCGACATTATATGCGCTGGGCCGAAACGAAGCCGCGCGCCGTCAGCTCGTCTGCTTGAGCTGCTCGAGGATCGCCGGGTTCTCCAGCGTCGAAACGTCCTGCTGGATCTCCTCGCCCCTGGCGATCGAGCGCAGCAGGCGGCGCATGATTTTCCCGGAGCGCGTCTTGGGCAGGTTGTCGCCGAAACGGATGTCCCTCGGCTTGGCGATCGGGCCGATCTCCTTGGCCACCCAGTCGCGCAGCTCCTGGGCGATCTTCTTCGCCGCGTCGCCTGTCGGTCGCGGGCCCTTGGTCACGACGAAGGCCACGATGGCCTCGCCCGTCAGGTCATCGGGCCGGCCGACCACCGCCGCCTCAGCCACGAGCTTCGAGTTCGCCACCAGCGCGGATTCGACCTCCATGGTGCCGAGGCGGTGGCCCGAGACGTTCAGCACGTCGTCGATGCGGCCCACGATCCTGAAGTAGCCGTTCTCGTCGGTGCTCGCGCCGTCGCCGGCGAGGTAGTATTTGCCCTTGAAATCGTCCGGATAGTAGGTCTTCTTGTAGCGCTCCGGGTCGCCCCAGATGGTGCGCAGCATCGACGGCCACGGCCGCTTGATGACCAGGATGCCACCCTTGCCTCGGCCCACCGGGTGTCCGGTCTCGTCCACCACGTCCGCGAAGATGCCCGGCAATGGCAGCGTGGCCGATCCCGGCACGGTCGGCGTGGCGCCTGGAAGCGGCGAGATGAGGTGGCCCCCGGTCTCGGTCTGCCACCAGGTGTCGACGATCGGGCAGCGACCGTGGCCGACCGTCTCGTGGTACCACATCCACGCCTCGGGGTTGATCGGCTCGCCCACCGTTCCGAGGATGCGCAGGCTCTTCAGGTCGTATTTCTTCGGCAGGTCTCCCCCCGCCTTGATCAGCGAGCGGATCGCGGTCGGCGCGGTGTAGAACACGCTCACCTTGTGGTCCTGGATGATCTTCCAGAAGCGGCCCGCGTCGGGGTAGGTCGGCACGCCCTCGAACATCACTTCGGTGGCGCCCACCGCGAGCGGGCCGTAGGTGATGTAAGTGTGCCCCGTCACCCAGCCGACGTCGGCGGTGCACCAGAAAACGTCGCTCGGCTTGTTGTCGAACACCCACTTCATGGTCAGGGCAGCCCACAGCAGGTAGCCGCCGGTTGAGTGCTGGATCCCTTTCGGCTTACCGGTGGAACCCGAGGTGTAGAGGATGAACAGCGGATGCTCGGCGTTGACCCACGTCGGCTCGCAGCTGTCGGCCTGCCCCTTCACCACATCGGCCCACCACAGGTCGCGCCCGGACTGCATCGTGATCGGGCTGGCCGAGCGCTTGTACACGATGACGTCCTTGATCGCCCCGCAGCCGCCCATCGCGAGCGCCTCGTCGACCACGGGCTTGAGCGGGATCTCCTTGCCGCCGCGGAACTGCCCGTCCGCGGTGATCACCGCGATGGCGCCCGCATCGATGACGCGCTCCTGCACGCTTTTCGCGGAGAAGCCGCCGAACACCACCGAGTGGGTGGCGCCGATGCGCGCGCAGGCCTGCATCGCCACCACCACCTGGATCGACATCGGCATGTAGATCAACACGCGGTCGCCGGGCTTGATGCCGCGCGCCTTGAGCCCGTTCGCGAAGCGGCACACCTCGTGGTACAGCTCCTTGTAGGTGATCTTCGTCACCTTGCCGTCATCGGCCTCGAAGATGATCGCCACCTTGTCGGGCTGCGTCTTGAGGTGCCGGTCGAGGCAGTTGTACGACGCGTTCAGCTCGCCGTCGTAGAACCACCTGACGAACGGCGCCTTCGACTCGTCGAGCGTCTTGCTGAAGGGCTTGTGCCAGAGCAGGTGCTCTTTCGCCAGCTTCGCCCAGAAGCCTTCGAAATCCTTCTCGGCCGCCGCGCACATCTTGCGATACGCGTCCATGCCGGAAATGTTCGCCTGCTTGACGAAATCCGCGGAAGGGGGGAAGACCCTCGACTCCTGCAGCACCGACTCGATGTTGGCCATCGTTACGCTCCTCCGGTGAAATCGCCCGTATGTTACATTTTAAAGGCTTTCCGGAACCGCCATGGCCACCATCAAGCAAGCTGATCTCGTGCAGAGCGTCGCCGACGCGCTGCAGTTCATCTCCTACTTCCACCCCGCCGACTACATCGCCGCGCTGGCGCGCGCCTACGAGCGCGAACAATCGCCCGCGGCCAAGGACGCGATCGCGCAGATCCTCACCAACTCGCGCATGTGCGCCGAGGGCCATCGCCCCATCTGCCAGGACACGGGAATCGTCAACGTGTTCATGAGGATCGGCATGGACGTGCGCTGGGATGCGAGCATGTCGGTCGAGGACATGGTGAACGAGGGGGTGCGCCGCGCCTACCTGGACCCCGACAACAAGCTGCGCGCCTCGGTGCTGGACGACCCTGCGTTCGGCCGCCGCAATACCAAGGACAACACTCCCGCTGTGATCCACATGCAGGTGGTGCCGGGCGGCAAGGTCGAGATCGACGTCGCGGCCAAGGGCGGCGGTTCGGAGGCCAAATCGAAATTCGCGATGCTCAATCCTTCCGACTCGATCGTCGACTGGGTGCTGAAGACCGTGCCGACGATGGGCGCCGGCTGGTGCCCGCCCGGGATGCTCGGCATCGGCATTGGCGGCACCGCCGAGAAGGCGATGGTCATGGCCAAGGAGTCGCTCATGGCGCCGATCGACATGGCCGATCTCAAGGCGCGCGGGCCGAAGAGCAAGGTGGAAGAATTGCGCGTCGAGCTGTACGACGAGGTCAACGCACTGGGGATCGGCGCGCAGGGCCTGGGCGGCCTGTCCACCGTGCTCGACGTCAAGATCCTCACCTACCCGACGCACGCCGCGAACCTGCCGGTGGCGATGATTCCGAACTGCGCCGCGACGCGCCACGCGCATTTCGTGCTCGACGGCTCCGGGCCGGCGGAATTCGAGCAGCCGAAGCTTTCCGACTGGCCGGCCGTCACGTGGAAGCCCGATGCGAGCGCGACGAAGGTGAATCTCGACACGCTCACGCGCGACGAGGTGGCCGCCTGGAAGCCCGGCGAGCGGCTGCTGCTCTCGGGCAAGCTGCTCACCGGGCGCGACGCCGCGCACAAGCGCATCCAGGACATGCTCGATCTGGGCACGCCGCTGCCGGTGGACTTCACCAACCGCGTCATCTATTACGTCGGCCCGGTCGACCCGGTGCGCGACGAGGTGGTGGGCCCCGCCGGCCCGACGACGTCGACGCGCATGGACAAGTTCACCGAGACCATGCTCGCAAGGACCGGCCTGGTGGCGATGATCGGCAAGGCCGAGCGCGGCCCAGCCGCGATCGAGGCGATCCGCAGGCACAAGGCCGCTTACCTGATGGCGGTCGGCGGCGCCGCGTACCTGGTCGCGAAGGCGATCCGCAAGTCGCGCGTGCTCGCATTTGAAGACCTCGGCATGGAAGCGATTTACGAGTTCGTGGTGCGCGACATGCCGGTCACGGTGGCGGTCGACGCGCGCGGCAGCGCGGTGCACCAGAGCGGTCCGGCCGACTGGGAGAAGCGCATCCGCGAATTCAAACTGCCGGTCACCGCGGCCTGATCGCGCCGCTTGGACCACCCCTCGGCCACGCGCTGGCCCGCGGTCTGGGCGGTTTTCACCGGCGGCCTGGTCGCCGGCGCCTACATCTGCAAGGTCCCGCCGGCGCTGCCCACGCTGCGCGCCGACCTCGGGCTGACGCTGGTCGAGTCCGGGTTCATCGCCACCATGCTGAACGTCATGGGCGGATTGGCCGGCATGCTCGCCGGCGTGCTCGCCGACCGCTTCGGGCAAAAGCGCCTTGCGCTCGCGGGCCTTGCAGTGATGTGCGCGGGCGGCCTGTTCGGCGCCGCGTCCTGGGGCTTCGCGTCGCTGCTGGTGGGGCGTTTCTTCGAGGGCGCGGGCTTCATCCTGTTCACGGTCGCGGGCACCGCGCTGATGGCGCAAGCAGCACCCGAGCCGCGCGTGCGCGCCAAGGCGCTCGCGCTGTGGAGCGCCTACATGCCCGCGGGCGGCAGCCTCGCGCTGTTCGCCGCACCGCTGGTCATCGGCAGCTTCGGCTGGCGCGGGTTGTGGATCGCGCTGGCGCTCGCCGCTGCCGGCGCCTTCGGGCTGGTGGCGCGTTACGCCGTAGCGGCGCCGCACGGCAGTGTTGCCTCGCTACGGCTGGTCGTCGAATCGCTCGCGCAGCACGGCAGCATCGTGCTGTCACTGATGTTCGCGTTCTACGTCGCGCAATGGACCTCGGTGATGATCTGGCTGCCGACCTTCGTGGTCGACGTGCGCGGCGGGTCGACGGCGACCGCGGCGCTGCTCACCGCGCTGATGGTGCTGATCAACGTGCCGGGCAACCTGGCCGGCGGCTGGCTGGTGGCGCGCGGTGTGCGCCGCGGCCCCTTGACGGTCGCCGCCTTCGCCATCATGGCGCTGTGCTCGACGGGCATGCTGCTCGAGCTGCTGCCCGACGCCGCGCGCTTCTTCCTCGTGCTCGCGTTCTCCAGCTGCGCCGGGGTCATTCCCGCGGCGGTATTTTCCGGCATCCCGCAGCACGCCCGCACCCCGCAGCACATCGCCACCACCAATGGCATGGCGATGCAAACCTCGCAGATCGGCCAGTTCTTCGGCCCGATCGTGCTCGCCTGGCTCGCCTCGCGATTCGGCGGCTGGGGGGCGTCCCTCTCGGCGATGCTCGCCTTCGCCGCCTGCGGCGTGGCCTGCGGTTTCGCGATCGGCGCGATCGAGCGCCGCCGCGGGCGCTAGAATCGGCATTCCCGACGGAGGCTCCCCGATGCCCGACATCCACATCTGCGAGGTTGGCCCGCGCGACGGGCTGCAGAACGCCCACCACCTGATGCCCACCGAGGCGAAAAAGCGCTGGATCAGCGCGCTCGCCGCCGCCGGGCTGCAGGAAATCGAGGTCGGCTCGTTCGTGCCGCCGAAGCTGATTCCCGCCATGGCCGACACCGGAGAGATCGTGGCGCACGCGCGCACCATTCCGGGTCTGCGCGTGGTCGCGCTGGCGCCGAACGTGAAGGGCTTCGAGCGCGCGATGCAGGCGGGCGCGCACAAGATCACCTTCCCGGTGTCGGCGAGCCGCGCCCACAGCCTCGCCAACGTGCGCATGACGCCCGAGCAGATGATCGAAGAGGTGCGCAAGTGCCATGCCTTGCGCGGCGCGGAGGGGCCGCAGATCGAGGGCGCCGTGTCCACGGCGTTCGGCTGCACCATGCAGGGCGAGGTGCCCGAGGACGAGGTGCTGCGCATTGCGGTGGCCCTTGCCGGGTTCTGCGACTGCGTGGCGCTCGCCGATACCGTCGGCTACGCCAACCCGGCCCAGGTGCGGCGCGTGTTCGCGAGCGTCAAGAAGGAGATCGGCGACAAGCTCGAGGGCGCGCATTTCCACAACACGCGCGGGCTGGGCCTGGCCAACGCGCTCGCCGCCTACGAGGAGGGCGTGCGCCATTTCGACTCGTCGATGGGCGGGCTGGGCGGCTGCCCGTTCGCGCCGGGGGCGAGCGGCAACGTCATCACCGAGGACCTGGTATTCATGTTCGAAAGCATGGGCCTCGTTACCGGCATCGATTTCGACCGGCTAATGGCCGCGCGCGAGGTGCTCGTCGGCGGGCTGCCCGAGGAGCCGGTCTACGGGCACACGCCGCAGGCGGGGCTGCCGAAGAACTTCCGTCGCGCGGCATGAAGCGCCTGCCGCTCGACGGCGTGCGCGTCGTCGAGTTCGCGCACATGGTGATGGGGCCGAGCTGCGGCCTGGTGCTCGCCGACCTCGGCGCCGAGGTGATCAAGGTCGAGCCGCTCGATGGCGACAACACGCGCCGGCTGGAAGCTGCCGGCGCAGGCTTCTTCCCGGTTTTCAACCGCAACAAGAAGAGCCTCGCGGTGGACCTGAAGCACGCCGAAGGCCGCGACCTGGTGCTCAGGTTGCTCGACACCGCCGACGTACTCACCGAGAACTTCCGTCCCGGCGCGCTCGACAAGCTCGGCTTCGGCTACCCGGCGCTCTCGGCGCGCAACCCGCGCCTGGTCTACTGCTCGCTCAAAGGGTTTCTCGACGGCCCCTACCAGCACCGCGCGGCGCTCGACGAGGTGGTGCAGATGATGGGCGGGCTCGCCTACATGACCGGGTTGCCCGAGCGCCCGCTGCGCGCCGGCTCGTCGGTGGTCGACATCCTCGGCGGCACCTTCGGCGCCGTGGCCGTGCTCGCCGCGCTGCGCGAGCGCGAGTCGACCGGCCGCGGCCAACGGGTCACCAGCGCGCTCTACGAGAGTACCGCCTACCTGGTCGCACAGCACATGGCGCAGTACGAGATCACCGGCGAGGCGCCGCCGCCGATGTCGGTCAAGCGCCCGGCCTGGGGCGTGTACGACATCTTCGAGACCGGCGACGGCGACCGCCTGTTCGTGGGCGTGGTCACCGATACTCAGTGGGAAATCTTCTGCCGCGAGTTCGGCGCACCCGAACTGGCCGCTGACCCGCGCCTGAAGACGAACGGCGCGCGCGTGCGCGAGCGGACCTGGCTACTCCCGCGAGTGGGCGAACTGATGAAGCGCTATTCCAAGTCCGAGCTGGAAGCCAAGCTCGAGCGCATCGGCCTGCCGTTTGCGCCGATCGCCAAGCCCTGGGACCTGCTCGCCGACCCTCACCTGAACGCCTCGGGCGCGCTGCACGCGACGCGCCTTCCCTCGGGCGGCACGCTGCACGTCCCCGCGCTGCCGATCGCGCTCGACGGCGAGCACCTGCCCAAGCGCAGCGACCCGCCAAACATAGGCGAAGGCGCCCGCGAGCTGCTCGAAGCGCTCGGCTACGCCCCCGCGCAGATCGCCGCGCTCTCCGAGTCGAAGGTGATCGCCCTTCCCTGAGGCCGCCGGCCGCCGCTCAGGCGGGCATGTTCTGCTGTGCGAATTCCCAGTCGAGCAGGCGGTCGATCACCGCGGCAACGTAATCGGAGCGGCGGTTCTGGTAATCGAGATAGTAGGCGTGCTCCCACACGTCGACGCTGAGCAGCGGCGTCAGGCCGTGCGCGATGGGGGTGTCCGCGTTGGCGGTCTTCGTCACGCGCAGCTTGCCCTTGTCGTACACCAGCCAGGCCCAGCCGCTGCCGAACTGGCCGACCGCCGCCTGCCTGAGCTCGTTGGCCAAGCTGTCGAAGTCGCCGAAGTCGTCCTCGATCTTCCTGGCGAGCTTGCCGCCCGGCTTGCCGCCGCCGTGGGCGCTCAGGCTGAGCCAGTAGAACCAGTGGTTCCAGGCCTGCGAGGCGTTGTTGAAGATGGCGGCGTTGACGGCGTCCTTCGCGCTCGCCTGGATGATCTTCTCGAGCGGCATGTCGACGTACGGGCTGCCCTCGAGCAGCTGGTTCAGCTTGTCCACGTAGCTCTTGTGGTGTTTGCCGTAGTGATAGCCGATGGTCTCGCGGGAGATGACCGGTGCGAGCGCATCCTCGGCGTACGGCAATTCCGGCAATTCGATGGGCGCACCCGCCTTCATCGGGAAAGTCAGCTTCGCCGGCGCCATCGATCTGCGCGCAGTATCTCCCGGTCGTTGCCTTTGCGTGCGAATACCTGTGCGATCAGTCATATGGCGCTCCTATGCAAGGAATGAATGAAAAACAAACTCCCTCGCGCAGGATGCACGAAGCGGTTATCGTCTCAGCGAGGGTCTGTACCGTAGACGACAGCGCGACGGCGCGCAAAGTTCCCGCAGATTTCCGCGATCAGCGCTTGAACTCGATCTCGACGAACACGTACTCGTAGTCGTTCGCGTTCACCACGTCGTGCTCGACGCCAGCGTTTCTGAAATAGGGCACGCCCTGCTGCAATTCCGAGAAGCGCTCGCCACCGGCCTCGAGCAGCTTGAGCCGCCCGTCCAGCAGCGGCACGACCACGTAGTCGTGCTCGTGCCGGTGCCAGCCGGTCGCCGCTCCGGGCGCGAAGCGCCACTCGGTGACGCGCGTGCGCTCGTTGTCGATGAACACCCGCGACGAGGCTTTCGCGGCCGCCACGCGTCAGCCCTTCAGCAGCGCGTCAATGCCGGCCTGCACGATCTGCTCGTCCTCGTGCGACTGCACGCCCGAGGCGCCGATACCGCCGACGCAGGTCCCCTCGACCATGATCGGCAGCCCGCCCTGCACCGGGAGCACCGGCATCTTGAGCATCGACAGGCGCCCGCCCGCGACGCGCTCCTCCCACATCTTGCTCGGGCGCCGCGTGGTCGCCGCGGTGCGCGCCTTCTCCACGGCGATCGCGGCGTTCGCCGGCGTCGCGCCGTCCATGCGCACCAGGTGCAGCAGGTGGCCGCCGTCGTCGAGGATCGCGATCGCGACGTTCCAGTTGTGGCGGCGCGCCTCGGCTTCCGCCGCGGCGCTCATCTCTTTGCAGTCTTCCAGCGTCAGTTCCGGGCGGGTCCTCATGTCTTGGCCGATTCCTTCAGTGCGTTGCGAATCTGTTCGAGCGCGCCCGGGTCCTCGATCGTGGTCAGGTCGCCGGGGTCGCGCCCTTCGGCCAGCGCCTGGATCGAGCGGCGCAGCGTTTTGCCGGAGCGCGTCTTGGGCAGCAGCGTCACGAAATGCACCGCGCGCGGACGGCCGATCGCGCCGAGCTGCTTGTCGACGGTCTCCATCACCTCTTTCTCGAGCGCCTTGTGCCCCGCCGGGGAGCCGAGCCTCGAGACGTCCTTCGCCACCGCGAACGCGAGCGGCATCTGCCCCTTGAGCGGGTCTTCCACCCCGACCACGGCGCATTCGGCGATATTGGGATGCATGTTCACGGCTTCTTCGATCTCGCGCGTTCCCAGGCGGTGCCCGGCGACGTTGATAACGTCGTCGGTGCGCCCGAGGATGAAGTAGTAGCCGTCCCGGTCGCGGATGCCCCAGTCGAAGGTCGAGTACACCTGCTTCTTGCTGAAGGTCCCGAAGTACGTCTTGACGTAGCGCTCGTCGTCGCCCCAGATGGTGCTCATGCATCCAGGGGGCAGCGGCGGCACGATCCCCACCACGGCCTTCTCGTCGGGACCCGCAACGCTCGCGTCGGACTCGCGCAGCAGCTGCAGGTCGTAGCCGTACACCGGGAACGACGGGCTGCCGAACTTGATCGGCGTCTGCTCCACCCCGGGCACCGCCGACAGGATCGGCCAGCCGGTCTCGGTCTGCCAGTAGTGGTCGATCACCGGGATCCCGAGCGCCTGCGAGATCCACCGGTGCGTCGGCTCGTCCAGCGGCTCGCCGGCGAGGAACAGGTGCCTGAGCGACGACACGTCGTACTTCGTCAGGAACGCGGGATCCTGCTTCTTCAGCACGCGGATCGCGGTCGGCGCCGAGAACATCACGCTCGCCTTGTATTGCTCGACGATCTTCCACCAGATGCCCGCGTCCGGACGGATCGGCACGCCCTCGTACATGATCGTCGTCATTCCGGCGATCAGCGGGCCGTAGATGATGTACGAATGCCCGACCACCCAGCCGATGTCCGACGTCGTGAACATGGTCTCGCCGGGCTTGCCGCAGTAGATCAGCTTCATCGACGAGGCGAGCGCCACCGCGTAGCCGCCGACGTCGCGCTGCACGCCCTTCGGCTTGCCAGTCGTGCCGGAGGTGTAGAGGATGTAGGACGGCTCGCTCGACTCGAGCCAGGCGCAAGGAACCTTCGCGTCGGCATGCTTCGCGGCGAGCTCCTTCCAGTCGGCGTCGCGTCCCGCCACCACCGGCATTTTCGGGTCGAGCCCGCGCCGGTAGATCAGCACCTTCTCGGGAGGATGCTTGGCGAGTCTGATCGACTCGTCGACCAGCGCCTTGTACAGCACGCTCTTCCCCATGCGGCTGCCGCCGTCGGCGGTGATCATCAGCCTGGGCTTCGCGTCGTCGATGCGGGCGGCGAGGCTCGCCGCGGCGAAGCCGCCGAACACCACCGAGTGGATCGCGCCGAGCCGCGCGCACGCGAGAATCGCGAAGCAGGCCTCCGGGATCATCGGCATGTAGATGATCACCCGGTCGCCCTGCTTAACGCCGAGCGAGCGCATCATCGCGGCGGCGCGCTGCACCTCCTGGTGCAGCTGCTCGTAAGTGAAGCTCTTTTCCTCGTCGAGCTCCGTGGAGATGTAGATCAGCGCCTTCTGCTTGGCGCGCGCCGCGAGGTGGCGGTCGACGGCGTTGTAGCACAGGTTGGTCTCGCCCCCGACGAACCACTTGGCGAACGGCGGTCGCGAGAAGTCGAGCACCTTGCCGAAGGGCTTGTGCCAGTGCACCAGCTTCGCCTGCTCGGCCCAGAACTGCTCGCGCTCCTCGATCGAGCGGCGATGGAAATCACGGTAACTGCTCATGCTTGCCTCCTCGCGTCGATTCTGCGCCGTCAGGCGTTCAGGTCGACCACCACCCTGCCGCGGATTTGCGCGCCGACAAATTTCTCGAACACCGTAGGCAGCTCGGCGAAGGGGATCGTGCGCGTGATTTCCTTGAGGTGCGCCGGGCGCATGTCGCCCGCCAGGCGCCGCCACACCTGCTCGCGCAGCGGCATCGGGCAGTTCACCGAATCGACGCCCAGCAGGCTCACGCCGCGCAGGATGAACGGCAGCACCGTGGTGTTGAGCGCGGTGCTCGCCGCGAGGCCGATCGAGGCGATGCAGCCGCCGACCTTCATGGTGCTCGCCATCCACGCCAGAACCTCGCCGCCGAGGTTATCGACCGCCCCGGCCCAGGTCGCCTTGTCCAGCGGCCTGATCTTTGCGAGCTCGAGCTCGCTGCGCAGCTTCACCTCCTTGGCGCCGATGCGCTTCAGGTAGTCGGCCTCGTTCGCCTTGCCGGTGAGCGCGACCACCTCGTAGCCGAGGCGCGCGAGCGCGTCCACCGCGATCGAGCCCACGCCGCCCGTGGCGCCGTCGACGATCACCGGGCCGTTCGCGGGCTTGAGGCCGTTCTGCTCCATGCGCACGATCGCCAGGCCCGCGGTGAATCCCGCCGTGCCGAACGCCATCGCTTCCCACAGGGTGAGTCCCTTGGGCGTCTTGACCAGCCAGTCGGCGGGCACGCGCGCGTATTCCGCATAGCCGCCGTGGTGCTTGACGCCGATGTCGAAGCCGGTGGCGAGCACCGCGTCGCCCTTGGCGAAGCGCGCATCGCTCGAGGACACCACGGTGCCCGAGAAGTCGATGCCGCCGATGCAGGAAGGCCGCAGCAGGATGCGGCCCTTGCCGGTCGCCGCCAGCGCGTCCTTGTAGTTGACGTCGGAGTAGGCGACCTTGACGACCACCTCGCCCGGGTCGAGGTCGTCGAGCCCGTACTCGACGAATCCGGCCTGCACCTTCTTGTCGGCTTCCGTGATCCTGAACGCCTTGAACTTGGCCATCGCTTCTCCTCCGGATCGCGATCTTAACGCCGCGCGCGCTCGCATTGCAGGTATTCGGCCGACTGCATCTCGTGCAGCCGGCTCGCGGCGCGCGCGAACTCGGCGCTGTTTGCGCCCTCGACGAACAACTCCTCCGGCGGGGTCTCGGCCGAGACCGCCAGCTTGACGCGGTCGTCATAGAACACGTCGAGCAGCCAGGTGAAGCGGCGCGCCGCGTCGGCATTGCGCGCCGACATCCTCGGCACGCCCGACAGGATCACCGTATGGAAGCGTTTCGCCAGGTCGACGTAGTCCGCGTACGAACGCGCCCCCTCGCACAGCGCCGGAAAGTCGAACCACACCAGGCCGCCCGCGCGCTTGCGGTACGCAATCCGGCGCCCTTCGACGTCGAGCGGCTGACGCTCCTCTTCCACGTCCTTGAGCTCCTGGAAGATGCGCTCCAGCTCGGCTTCGCCGCCCGGGCCCACGTGGTACACCTTGAGCCGCTCCAGCTTGCGCCGCCGGTAGTCCGCGCCGCTGTCGACTTCGAGCACGTCGAGGCGCGACTCGAGTAGCTCGATCGCCGGCAGGAAGCGCTCGCGCTGCAGCCCGTTCGGATAGAGCGCCTGCGGCGCATAGTTCGAGGTCATGCACATCACCACGCCGCGCTCCATCACCTGCTCGAGGTAGCGCCCCAGGATCATCGCGTCGGCGATGTCGGCGACGTGGAACTCGTCGAAACAGATGAGGCGATAGCGGCGTGCCGTGCGCTCGGCCGCCGCGGCGATCGGGTCCTCGGTGCCCTTCAGCTGGTCGAGCTCCCTGTGGATCTCGCGCATGAAGTGGTGGAAATGCACGCGGCGCTTGCGCACCAGCGGCACGCACAGGAAAAAGCTGTCCATGAGGAAGCTCTTGCCGCGCCCGACGCCGCCCCACAGGTACACGCCCTTCGGCAGCGGAGGCCTGACCAGCACGCGCCGCAGCGCCGTGCTGCGGCGCGCCTTGTACGCGGTCCACTCCTCGTACAGCCGCTGCAGCCGCTCGACCGCGCGCCACTGCGCCGGGTCGGAGACGAAGCCGCGGCTCGCGAGGTGCTGACGGTAGCGCGAAACGACGTCGAGGCGCGTTGCGGAGTGCATGTCGGCGTGTACTTCGACCGCGACGCCGGGTCAGCGGCCCATGCGCCGGTCGTACGCCTGGGAAAAGCGGTTGCCGAGCTCCGGGTCGCGCTGCGTAGGCCCTTTCGCGTCGAACTGCACGCGCACGCTTCCGTCGGCCTGGCGCGCGACGACCACGGTCACGTCGATGCCGTCCTTGGTACCGCGAATGAGTCCCGTGGCGGGCTCCGCCGACGTCACCCGGACGCCCGCATCCTGCGCGCCGCCCAGCGCAGCGTTCCAGGCACGGTCGAAGTTTGACGGCGCGACCGGATACGCCGGCTCGTAGACGACGCAGCCGGAAAGCGGAACGCTCCCCAGGGCGAGGACAAAGGCGACGGCTCTTAACATGGTCACCCGTTCAGCGCGCGCTTGTCCACCGCGAGTGCCGCCTCCCGCATCACTTCGGACATCGAAGGATGAGCGTGGCAGATGCGCGCGATGTCCTCCGACGAAGCGCCGAACTCGATCGCCATCACCCCCTCGGCGATCAGCTCGGAGGCCTGGCCGCCGATCGCGTGCACGCCCAGCACCCGGTCGCTCGCCGCATCGGCCAGTATCTTGATGAAACCCTCGGGCTCGTCGCGTCCCAGCGCGCGGCCGTTGTAGGCGAACGGGAACCGGCCCGCGCGGTAAGCGACGCCTTCGTCCTTGAGCTGCTTCTCGGTCCTGCCCACCCAGGCGATCTCCGGCGCGGTGTAGATCACCCACGGGATGGCGTCGTAGTTCACGTGACCGCGCTGGCCGGCGATGATTTCGGCCACCATCACGCCTTCGTCCTCGCCCTTGTGCGCCAGCATCGGGCCGCGCACCACGTCGCCGATCGCGTACACGCGCGGCAGGCCGGTGCGGCAGTTCTTGTCGACCTCGATCAGCCCGCGCGCGTCGATCTTCAGGCCGACGTTCTCGGCGCCCAGGTCGTCGGTATTCGGCACCCTGCCGACCGAAACGATAAGCCGGTCAACATCGAATGTTTTAGATAAATTATCCGCCGTAGTATACTGAATTGAAATATATTTCTTCGATTGCTTCACCGTCCCAAGGGTGATTCCGAGCTCGATGTCGAGACCCTGCTCCCGGGTGAAGATCTTCCACGCCTCCTGTGAGATCGCCTCGTCGGCGGCGGCGAGGAAATTCGGCAGCGCCTCGAGGATCTTCACCTTCGAGCCGAGTCTGCGCCACACGCTGCCGAGCTCCAGCCCGATCACCCCGGCGCCGATCACGCCGAGGCGCTCGGGCACCTTGTCGAAGGCCAACGCGCCCTCGTTGTCGCAGATCAGCTCGTTGTCGACCGGGATCCCCGGCAGGTGGCGCGCCTTCGAGCCCGTGGCGATGATCACGTTCTTGGCCTCGACCGTCTCGCTGCCCTTCTCGCCTTTCACCTCGACCTTCCAGGTCGTGCCCCCGGAGAGCAGCCGGCCGTGCCCCTGCAGCCAAGTCACCTTGTTCTTCTTGAACAGGCCGGCGATGCCGCCGGTCATCTTGCGCACGATCTTCTCCTTGCGCTCGAGCATCGCCGCGAGGTCGAGCTTCACGCCGGTGGCGTGGATGCCGTGCACCTTGAACTTGTGCTGCACCCGCTCGTAGTTCTCGGAGGATTCGAGCAGCGCTTTCGAGGGGATGCAGCCGACGTTGAGGCAGGTGCCGCCCAGCGCATACTGGCCATCGGGCGTCTTCCAGTTCTCGATGCAGGCGGTGGCGAGCCCGAGCTGCGCCGCGCGGATTGCCGCGATATAGCCCGCCGGCCCGGCGCCGATGACCACCACGTCGAAGGCTTGCATGGCCTAGAGCTCCAGCACCAGCCGCGCGGGGTCCTCGAGCGCATCCTTGAGCGCCACCAGGAACAGCACCGCCTCGCGGCCGTCGATGATGCGGTGGTCGTAGGAAAGCGCCAGGTAGTTCATCGGGCGAATGACGACCTGGCCGTTCTCGGCCACCGGGCGCTCCTTGGTGATATGCACGCCGAGGATCGCCGATTGCGGCGGATTGATGATCGGCGTAGAGAGCAGCGAGCCGAACACGCCGCCGTTGGAGATCGAGAACGTGCCGCCGGTGAGCTCTTCGATGCCGAGCTTGCCGTCCTGCGCGCGCTTGCCGAACTCGGCGATCTTCTTCTCGATCGCGGCGAACGACAGCTGGTCGCAGTCGCGCACGATCGGCACCACCAGCCCGCGCGGGCTGCCCACCGCGATGCCGAGGTCGAAGTAGCCGTGATAGACGATGTCATTGCCGTCGACCGACGCGTTCACCACGGGGTACTTCTTCAGCGCCGCGACCGCGGCCTTGACGAAGAACGACATGAAGCCGAGCTTCACGCCGTGCTCCTTCTCGAAACGCTCCTGGTACTTGCGGCGCATGTCGATCACCGCCTGCATGTTGACCTCGTTGAAGGTCGTCAGGATCGCGGCGGTGGACTGCGACTGCACCAGGCGCTCGGCGATGCGTGCGCGCAGGCGCGACATCGGCACGCGCTGCTCGGGCCGGTTGCCGAGCAGGCGCTCGACGTTCACCGGCGCGACCGGCTGCGCCAGCGCGGGCTTCGGCGACGCTGCCGCTGGCTGCGCCGGCGCGGCGGGCGCGCCGGCGGCATAGGACGCGGGCCTGCCGATATGCTCCATCACGTCGGACTTGGTCACCCGGCCGTCGCGGCCGCTGCCGTGGATGCGGCTCGCGTCGATGCCCTGCTCGAGGGCCAGCTTCTGCGCCGCGGGCATCACCGGCGGCGCCTGCTTGGCCGGCGCCGGCGGCGCGACCGGCGCCGCAGCGGGCTTGGCGATCGGCGCGGCCGGCGCCGCAGCGCTTGGCCGGGCCTCGGTATCGATGACGGCGATCACTTCGCCGGCGGCGACCGAGCCGCCGGTCGTCTTCATGATCTTGGTCAGCACGCCGTCGGCCGGCGCCGGCAGCTCCATGACCACCTTGTCGGTCTCGATGTCGATCAGGTTCTCATCCCGCGACACCGTTTCGCCTTCCTTCTTGTGCCATTCGAGCAGCGTCGCTTCGGCAACCGATTCCGAAAGCTGCGGCACCTTCACTTCCACGATCACTTCGATCTCCCGTTCGATTTTTCCCCGGGTCCGGCTATGCCTCGCCCGAGTTGGCGAAAAACCAGCGCGTAACGCGCCGGGCAACTGCTGCTTGCGCGACTACTTGAACTTTCCGAATGCCATGTCCACCAACGCCCCTTGGCGCGCCTGGTGCTTGGTGAGATACCCTCCCGCAGGCGCGGCCGACGGCGGCCGCCCGGCATAGAACAGCTTCTGCTCCGGACGCTTGTTTTCGTTGAAGTAGTGCGCCGTCTGGTACCACGCCCCCTGGTTCTGCGGCTCCTCCTGGCACCAGACGACCTCGCGCGCGTTCGGATAGCGCCGCATCTCCGCGGCGAACTCCTTGTGCGGGAACGGATAGAGCTGCTCGACGCGGATGATCGCCACGTGGTCCTGGCGCCGCTCGCGCCGCGCGCCGAGCAGGTCGTAGTACACCTTGCCGCAGCAGGCGATGATGCGCGTCACCTCCTTGGCGTCGAGCGCATCGATTTCCGGCACCACGGTGAGGAACGAGCCCTTGGCGAGATCCTTGATCGGCACCGAGGCCTCCTTCTTGCGCAGCAGCGACTTCGGCGTGAGCACCACCAGCGGCTTCCTGAACGGGCGCAGCATCTGGCGCCTGAGCAGGTGGAAGATCTGCGACGCGTTCGACGGCACGCAAACCTGCATGTTGTGCTCGGCGCACAGCTGCAGGTAGCGCTCCAGGCGCGCCGACGAGTGCTCCGGGCCCTGTCCCTCGTAGCCGTGCGGCAGGAACATCACCAGACCGCACACCCGACCCCATTTCGCCTCGCCCGAGCTGATGAACTGGTCGATCACGACCTGGGCGCCGTTGGCGAAGTCGCCGAATTGCGCCTCCCAGACGACCAGCGCGGTCGGCTCGGCGGTGGCATAGCCGTACTCGAAGCCGAGCACCGCCTCCTCCGACAGCACCGAGTCGATGACCACGAACGAGCCCTGGTCCCTGGAGATGTTCGAAAGCGGCGTGTACGTGCCCTGATCCCAGCGCTCGCGGTCCTGGTCGTGCAGCACCGCGTGGCGGTGCGCGAAGGTTCCGCGGCCGCTGTCCTGCCCCGAGAGCCGCACGTCGTAGCCGTTGGACAGCAGCGACGCATAGGCGAGCGTCTCGGCCATGCCCCAGTCCACCGGCAGCTTGCCGTCGGCCATCTGCTTGCGCGCCTGGATGACCCGCTGCACGGTGGGATGCAGCGCGAAGCCCTCGGGCACCGCGGTGACGCGCTCGGCGAGGCGCTGCAGCTCCGCGAGCGGCACGTGCGTGTCCGCGGCGTCGGTCCACTTGGTATTGAGGTACGGCGCCCAGTCGACCGCGAACTTGCTCTTGAAGTTCGAGATTACCGGGTTGGCGGTGTGCCGGCCCGCATCCAGGTCGGCGCGGAACTTCTTGATGATGTCATCGGCCTCGTCGGCCTTGATCACGCCCTGCGCGGCGAGCCGGTCGGCGTACAGCTTGCGCGTGCCGGGGTGCTGGCTGATCTTCTTGTACATCAGCGGCTGGGTGACGAACGGCTCGTCCTGCTCGTTGTGACCGAGCTTGCGGAAGCACACCAGGTCGATCACCACGTCCTTCTTGAATTGCTGGCGGAAATCGAGCGCGAGCTGCGTCACGAACAGCACCGCTTCCGGCTCGTCGCCGTTGACATGGAAGATCGGCGCCTCGACCATCTTCGCCACGTCGGTGCAGTAGATGGTGGAGCGCGTGTCGCGCGGGTCCGAGGTGGTGAAGCCGATCTGGTTGTTGACCACGATGTGCACCGTGCCGCCGGTGCCGTAGCCGCGCGTGCCCGAAAGATTGAGCGTCTCCATGACCACGCCCTGCCCCGCGAACGCGGCGTCCCCGTGGATCAGGATCGGCAACACCTGGCTGCCGATCTTGTCGTCGCGCCGCCGCTGGCGGGCGCGCACCGAGCCCTCGACCACCGGGTTGACGATCTCCAAGTGCGACGGGTTGAAGGCGAGCGAGATGTGCACCGGCCCGCCCGGGGTCGAAATGTCCGAAGAGAAGCCGTTGTGGTACTTCACGTCGCCCATCGGCAGCTCGTGGGCGTGCTTGCCCTCGAACTCCGAGAACAGCTCTCCCGGCGCCTTGCCGAGCACGTTGACCAGCACGTTCAGGCGCCCGCGGTGCGCCATGCCGATGACGAACTCCTGCACGCCGTTTGCGCCGGCGCGCTGGATCAGCTCGTCGATCGACGGGATCACGCTCTCCCCGCCTTCGAGCGAGAAACGCTTCTGGCCGACGTAGCGCGTGTGCAGATAGCGCTCGAGCTGCTCGGCCTCGGTCAGCTTCTGCAGCAGGCGCTTCTGCACCTCGGGAGCGTATCCCGGCGTCGCGCGCAGCGGCTCGACGCGCTGCTGGATCCAGTCGCGCTGGCCGCGGTCGCTGATGAACATGTACTCGAAGCCGATGTTTCCGCAGTACGTGTCGCGCAGCGCCTGGATCAGGTTCCTGAGCGTGGTGCGGTCCAGGCCGACGAACGAGCCCGCGTTGACCTCGCGATCGAGGTCCGCTTCCGTCAGATCGTAGTACGCCGCCTCCAGCTCCGGCACCGCCGGGCGGGGCATGCGCTTGAGCGGATCGAGCGTCGCCCAGCGCGAGCCGGCGATGCGGTAGGCGGTGATCAGGAGCAGCGCCGACACCTGCAGCCGCTCGTGCGCGGCGTCCACCTGCGGCGCGCCGCGCCCCGCCAGCTCGCCGGCCTTGGCGCGCTGCACGAAGGACTCGACCACCGGCGCGTGCGCCACGTCGCGGGCGGCGCCCGCCGCGCCCGGCAACTGCTGCATCTGGTCGAAGTACGCGCGCCATTCGTCGGGCACCGCGCCGGGATTCGCCAGGTACTGCTCGTACAGATCCTCGATGAACGGCGCGTTGCCCCCGAACAGGTACGAGTTGGCGAGCAGCTGCTTCATCATGACGCCTACCTCTTGTCGATCGGCAGCACGTCGCGCCGCGTCGCGCCCTTGTAGAGCTGGCGCGGCCGGCCGATCTTCTGCTCCGGGTCGCCGACCATCTCGTTCCACTGCGCGATCCAGCCCACGGTGCGTGCCAGCGCGAAGATGCAGGTGAACATGCTCACCGGGATGCCGAGCGCGCGCTGCACGATGCCCGAGTAGAAGTCGACGTTCGGGTAGAGCTTGCGCGACACGAAGTAGTCGTCCTCTAGAGCGATCTTCTCCAGCGCCATCGCGAGCTTGAACAGTCGGTCGTTGGCGAGGCCGAGCTCCTCCAGCACCTCGTAGCAGGTCTCGCGCATCAGCTTGGCGCGCGGGTCGTAGTTCTTGTACACGCGGTGGCCGAAGCCCATCAGCTTAACGTGCGAGTTCTTGTCCTTGACCTGCCTGATGAACTCGCCGATCTTCGAGACGTCGCCGATGTGGTCGAGCATCTGCAGCGCCGCCTCGTTGGCGCCGCCGTGCGCCGGCCCCCACAGGCAGGCGATGCCCGCGGCAACGCAGGCGAACGGGTTCGCGCCCGACGACCCCGACAGGCGCACCGTCGAGGTCGAGGCGTTCTGCTCGTGGTCGGCGTGCAGGATCAGGATGCGGTCGAGCGCGCGCACCAGCACGTCGTTGACCACGTAATCCTCGGAGGGCACGCCGAACATCATGCGCATGAAGTTGGCGGTGTAGGACAAACCGTTGCGCGGATACATGAACGGCTGGCCCATGCTGTACTTGTAGGCCATCGCCACGATGGTCGGCAGCTTGGCGATCAGGCGGAAAGCGGAGATCTTGCGATGCTCGGGGTCCCCGATGTCGAGCGAGTCGTGGTAGAAGGCCGACAGCGCGCCCACCACGCCGACCAGCACCGCCATCGGATGCGCGTCGCGCCGGAAGCCGGTGAAGAAGCGGTTGAGCTGGTCGTGCACCATCGTGTGGCGCGTCACGATGCTGTTGAATTCGGTTCTCTGCTGCAAGTCCGGCAGCTCGCCGTTCAGCAGCAGGTAGCACACCTCGAGGAAGTCGCAGTGCTGCGCCAGCTGCTCGATCGGGTAGCCGCGGTACAGCAGCACGCCCGCGTCGCCGTCGATGTAGGTGATCGTCGAGGCGCAGCTCGCGGTGGACAGGAAGCCCGGGTCGTAGGTGAACACGCCCATCTTGCCGTACAAGGCGCGGATGTCGACCACGTCCGGCCCGACCGATCCCGCCAGGACCGGGAAATCGATGGTGCGCCCATCAGGCAGCTTGAGGGTGGCTTGCTTTTCCAAGGTCTTCTCCTTATCAACTCGCCCTGAGACGCGCCACGACGGCGCCGAAGCGCGTTTCGTAGGCGTCGTTGCGGCCGTTCAAGATGTCCCACAAGTCGTTGTCGTCGAGCTCGAGCAGCTCGCCCAGCGTCGCCAGATCGCCTTCGCCCATCGCGCCCGCATGCTGCGCCATAAACCTCTCCAGCACCAGATCGAGCTCGAGCAGCCCCCGGCGGCACTTCCACTTCAGCCGATCGTATGCCAGCCGGTCCATCACACGGCGCGCCGAACCATCAACTCCTTGATCTTTCCGATGGCCAGCGTCGGGTTCAGATTCTTCGGACAGGCGTCCACGCAGTTCATGATGGTATGGCAGCGGAACAGCCGGTACGGGTCCTCGAGCCCGTCGAGGCGCTCGCTGGTCGCCTGGTCGCGGCTGTCGGCGATGAAGCGGTAGGCCTGCAGCAGGCCGGCGGGCCCGACGAACTTGTCCGGGTTCCACCAGAACGAGGGGCATGAAGTCGAGCAGCAGGCGCACAGTATGCACTCGTACAGGCCATTGAGCTCCTCGCGCTCCTCGGGCGACTGCAGCCGCTCGCGCTCGGGCGGCGCATCGTGGTTCACGAGGTAGGGTTTGATCGAGTGGTACTGATTGAAGAACTGCGTCATGTCGACGATCAGGTCGCGCACCACGGGCAGGCCGGGCAGCGGACGCAGGGTCACATGATCGGGCAGCTCCGCGACCTTGGTGATGCACGCCAGTCCGTTCTTGCCGTTGATGTTCATCGCGTCCGAGCCGCACACCCCTTCGCGGCAGGAGCGGCGAAACGACAGCGAGTCGTCCTGCGCCTTGATGCGCACCAGCGCGTCGAGCAGCATGCGGTCGGTCGGCTCGAGGCGCACCTCGTAGTCCTGCATGCGCGGACGCGCGTCCTTGTCGGGATCGTAGCGATAGATCGAGAAGCGCATCAGTAGGTCCGTACCTTGGGTTCGAAGGTTTCGACGGAAAGCGGCTTGAGGTGCACCGGCTTGTACTCCAGGCGGTTGCCCTCCTTGAACCACAGGCTGTGCTTCAGCCAGTTCCGGTCGTCGCGCTCCGGGAAGTCGGCGCGCGCCTGCGCGCCGCGGCTTTCCTTCCTCGCTTCGGCCGAGACCACGGTGGCCAGCGCCGACTCGATCAGGCTGTCGAGTTCCAGCGCCTCGATGCGCGCGGTGTTGAACACCTTGGACTTGTCGGTGATGGAGACCCGTCCCGCGCGCGCGGCGATCTCCTTCACCTTGCTGACGCCCTCGACCAGCAACTCGGGAAAGCGGAACACGCCGCAGTGCGCCTGCATCGCCTTGCGCAGGTCGTTGCCAATCTCGGAGACGCGCTCGCCGCCGGTGGCCGAATCGAGCCGCGCCAGGCGCGCCAAGGAGCGCTCGGCCGCATCCTTGGGAAGGTCTCGGTGCGCCCGCGGCAAGGCGCGCAGGTCCTTGCTCATCTGCTCGCCCGAGGATTTGCCGAAGACCAGCAGGTCGAGCAGCGAGTTGCAGCCGAGCCGGTTGCCGCCGTGCACCGATACGCAGGAGCATTCGCCCGCCGCGTAGAAGCCCGGCACTACGGCTTCGGGATTGCCGCCGCGCGGGGCCACCACCTGGCCGAGATAATTCGCCGGGATGCCGCCCATCTGGTAGTGCGCGGTGGGCACCACCGGGATCGGCTCGCGGATCGGATCGGCGTTGGCGAACTTGATCGCGATCTCGCGGATCCCGGGCAGGCGCAGGTTGATCACTTCCGGGCCGAGATGATCGAGCTTGAGCAGTACGTGATCCGCTTCGGGGCCGCAGCCGCGACCTTCCTTGATCTCGGTGGTCATGGCGCGCGACACGACGTCGCGGCTCGCGAGGTCCTTGGCATTGGGCGCGTAGCGCTCCATGAAGCGCTCGCCGTCCTTGTTCAGCAGGTACCCGCCCTCGCCGCGCACGCCCTCGGTGATCAGCACGCCCGCGCCGTACACGCCGGTGGGATGGAACTGGAAGAACTCCATGTCCTGCAGAGGGATCCCGGCGCGCGCCGCCATCCCCAGGCCGTCGCCGGTGTTGATGAAAGCGTTCGTCGAGCTCTGAAACATGCGCCCCGAGCCGCCCGTGGCGAACAGCGTGGCCTTCGCCTGGAAGATCGAGACCTCGCCAGTTTCCATCTCGAGCGCGGTGACGCCGAGCACCGTGCCGTCCTGCGGATCGCGGATCAGGTCGAGCGCCATCCATTCCACGAAGAACTGCGTGCTCGCCTTGACGTTCTGCTGGTACAGCGTGTGCAGCATGGCGTGCCCGGTGCGGTCGGCCGCCGCGCACGCGCGCATCGCCATCTTCGCACTGCCGTAGTCCTGCGTGTGGCCGCCGAACGGGCGCTGGTAGATCCTGCCGTTCTCCAGACGGTCGAAGGGCATGCCCATGTGCTCGAGCTCGATCACCACCTCGTTCGCGCGCCGGCACATGTACTCGATCGCGTCCTGGTCGCCGAGGTAGTCCGACCCCTTGACGGTGTCGTACATGTGCCAGTGCCAGTTATCCTCGGCCGAATTCGCCAGCGGCGCCGCGACCCCGCCCTGCGCCGCGACCGTGTGCGAGCGCGTAGGGAACACCTTGGTGAGCACCGCGACCTTGAGGTTGGCGCGCGCGAGCTCGAGCGCCGCGCGCAGCCCCGAACCGCCCGCGCCCACCACGATTGCGTCGAATTTCCTGACCGCGAGCGCCACGCTCATCTCCACAGGATCTGGACGGTCCAGCCGAGGTAGCCGGCGATCACCAGCAGCACCAGCACCTCGGCGCTGAGCCGCACGCCGGTCGGCTTGACGTAGTCCATCAGGATGTCGCGTACCCCGACCCACATGTGCCAGGCCACGCTTACCGCGAACAGCAGCGTCGCCACCCGCATCCAGCCCTGCGCGAAGAAATCGCGCCACACACCGAAGCCGATCCGCCGGCCGCCCATCAGCACGGCGACGATGATGACGCTGTACGCCGCCATGACGACCGCGGTGATGCGCTGCGCGAGCCAGTCGCGCAACCCGTAGTGCGCTCCGACCACGACGCGCTTCACCATAGCCGCGCCCCGAAGAACGCCGTGAGCGCGAGGCTCGCCGCCAGCACCGCGATGCCGGTGAGCCGCGAGCTCGCCCGGTCGATGCCCTTGTGCAGGTCGAGGAACAGGAAGCGGATGCCGGCGCAGAAATGGTGGCAGTAGGCCCACACCAGCACCAGCAGCGCGAGCTTCACCGGCAACAGGCTCAGGTAGTGCTGCACGAAGGCGAAGTCGCTCTCGGAGGCGAGGCTGCGATCGAGCATGAACAGCAACCACACAGTCGCCAGGAACAGCAGCGTGCCGCTCACGCGGTGCAGAATCGATACCCAGCCGGCGAGCGGCAGGCGGATTTCGAACAGTATCGCGGGAAGGCTGAGGTACTTGGGACGGGGTTTGCGTGCGGTTGCCTGAGCCATGCCCTTGAATCCTGAATGAGCGTATTGGGCGATTATATCGCCCCGCATCAACCGAGCTCGCTGCGATAGTAGTGGCGGTCGGTCTTGTACAGCCCGCGGCGCCATTCCACCGGCCGGTCGCCGTAGGTGTAGGCGAGGCGCTCGACTTCGAGCAGCGCGTGGCCCGGCTCGACGCCGAGCAGCTTTGCGCCGGCGGCGTCCGCCGCGCGCGCCTTGAGCTTCTCCTCGGCGCGCACCATGCGCGTGCCGAACTGCGTCTCGAACAGGTTGTAGAGCGCGCCCTTGTGCTCGGTGATCGCCGCCGCCGTCAGTCCCTTGAACAGGCCGCCGGGCAGCCAGACCTCCTCGAGCACCACCGGGTCGCCGTCGAATACCAGCAGGCGCTTGAGCACGATGACGCCGTCGCCCGTGCGCAGCTGCAGCACCCGCGCCAGGTCGGCGCCGGCGCGTGCGCGGCGGAAATCGAGCAGCCGCCGCTCGGGCGACACGGGCTCGCCCGCGTCGGGCGCGAGCCGCAGGAAGCGAAAGCGCACCTGGCGCTCGCCGTGCGTCGCGACGAAGGTGCCTTTGCCCTGGCGCCGCACCAGCAGGTTCTCGGCCGCCAGCTCGTCGATCGCCTTGCGCACCGTGCCCTGACTGACGCGAAAGCGCGCGGCGAGCTCGATCTCGCTTGGGATCGCGTCCCCCGGCCGCCATTCGCCCGCGCGCAGCCCGTCGAGCAGCAACTCCTTGATTTGCCGGTAAAGAGGGCTGAATTTCGGCGAGCTCATCGAGCGCTATTGGAGCATAATAAGCGTCAGACGTCTATCTTCTGTTTTATGTCTTATAAAAGACATAAGACGCGTTGACTTCCCCCGGCGCCGCGCTTACCATGGCGACCGGCCACCGGCCGCTCTCACCCCGTTCCAGACCACCCAGCTTCTTCCGGAGCCTTCATGTCCAAAGCCCCCGTACGCGTCGCCGTCACCGGCGCCGCCGGCCAGATCGGCTACAGCCTGCTGTTTCGCATTGCCGGCGGCGAGATGCTCGGCAAAGACCAGCCCGTCATCCTGCAACTGCTGGAGATCCCCGACGAGAAGGCGCAGAAGGCACTCAAGGGCGTGATGATGGAGCTCGACGACTGCGCCTTTCCCCTGCTGCACGGTATGCTGCCCGCCTCCGATCCGATGGTGGCGTTCCGCGACGCCGACGTCGCGTTGCTGGTCGGCGCGCGCCCGCGCGGCCCCGGCATGGAGAGGAAGGACCTGCTCGAGGCCAACGGCAAGATCTTCGCGCCGCAGGGCAAAGCGCTCGACGCGGTCGCCAAGCGCGATGTCAGGGTGCTGGTGGTCGGCAACCCCGCGAACACCAACTGCCTGATCGCGATGAAGAACGCCCCTTCGCTGAAGCCCACCCAGTTCACCGCGATGATGCGCCTCGACCACAACCGTTCGCTCACCCAAGTGGCGCAGAAGATCGGCAAGCCCGTGACCGCGGTGCGCAAGATGGTGATCTGGGGCAATCACTCGGCGACCCAGTACCCCGACCTGTTTCAGGCCGAGTGCGACGGTCGCAAGGTCTGGGACCAGATCCGCGACCAGGAATGGCTCGAAAAGACCTTCATTCCGACCGTGCAGAAGCGCGGCGCCGCGATCATCGAGGCGCGCGGCCTGTCCTCGGCGGCGAGCGCGGCCAACGCCGCGATCGACCACGTGCGCGACTGGGTGCTCGGCACGCCGCCGGGCGACTGGGTGTCGATGGGCATTCCGTCCGACGGCAGCTACGGCATCCCGGGCGGCGTGCTCTACGGCATGCCGGTGACCTGCAAGGGCGGAAGATACGAGCTGGTGAAGGGGATCGAGATCACCGATTTCAGCCGGAAGCGCATGGACGCGACGCTGAAGGAGCTGCACGAGGAGCGCGACGGCATCAAGCATCTCCTCGGCTAGGAGAAACGCCATGACGCAATCCTTACCCGGCGCGAAGTTCCGCCTGGCGCTGAACGAAGAATCGCCGCTGCAGGTGATCGGCACGATCTGCGCGTACCACGCCCTGCTTGCCAAGCGCTCCGGCTACCGCGCGATCTATCTCTCGGGCGGCGGGGTCGCGGCCGGCTCGCTCGGCCTGCCGGACCTCGGCATCTCCAACCTCGACGACGTGCTCACCGACATCCGGCGCATCACCGACGTGTGCGACCTGCCGCTGCTGGTCGACGTCGACACCGGCTTCGGCGCGAGCGCCTTCAATGTCGCGCGCACCACGCGCTCGCTGGTCAAGTTCGGCGCCGCCGCGATGCACATCGAGGACCAGGTGGGCGCCAAGCGCTGCGGGCACCGCCCGGGCAAGGAGCTGGTGTCGAAGCAGGAGATGTGCGACCGCATCAAGGCCGCGGTCGACGCGCGCAGCGACCCCGGCTTCGTCGTCATGGCGCGCACCGACGCCCTGGCGAGCGAGGGCCTGGAGCGCGCGCTGGAGCGCGCACTCGCCTACGCCGCCGCCGGCGCCGACATGATCTTCCCCGAGGCGATCACCGAGCTTTCGGTGTACCGCAAGTTCGCCGACGCGGTGAAGGTGCCGGTGCTCGCCAACATCACCGAGTTCGGCAAGACGCCGCTGTTCACCCTCGACGAGCTGCGCTCGGCCAAGGTGGCGCTCGCGCTTTACCCGCTTTCCGCGTTCCGCGCCATGAACAAGGCGGCGCTCAACGTCTACCAGACGCTGCGCCGCGAAGGCACGCAGAAGGACGTCGTCGCGACGATGCAGACGCGCGACGAACTGTACGATTTCCTCGGCTACCACGCATATGAGAGAAAACTCGATGAGCTCTTCTCAACCCGCAGCAACGCCTAAGCCCAAGAAGTCCGTCGCCCTGTCGGGCGTCCCCGCCGGCAACACGGCGCTGTGCACCGTCGGGCGCACCGGCAACGACCTGCACTACCGCGGCTACGACATTCTCGAGTTCGCCGACGCGGCGGAGTTCGAGGAGGTCGCCTACCTGCTGGTGCACGGCAAGCTGCCGAACGCGGCCGAGCTTTCCGCGTACAAGACCAAGCTGCGGGGCCTGCGCGGCATTCCGGCGGCGGTGCAGCGCATCCTCGAAGCCGTGCCGGCGAACACCCACCCGATGGACGTCATGCGCACTGCGTGCTCCGCCCTCGGCTCGGTGCTCCCGGAGAGCCAGGACCACAAGCTGTCGGAGGCACGCAACATCGCCGACCGGCTGATGGCGAGCTTCGGCTCGATGCTGCTGTACTGGCACCACTACTCGCACTCGGGGCGGCGCATCGACGTCGAGACCGACGACGACTCGATCGGCGGGCACTTCCTGCACCTGCTGCACGGCCGCCGGCCGAGCGAGCTCTGGGTGCGGGCGATGCACACCTCGCTCAATCTGTACGCGGAGCACGAATTCAATGCCTCGACCTTCACCTGCCGCGTGATCGCAGGCACGGGGTCGGACATGTTCTCCGCGATCACGGGCGGAATCGGGGCGCTGAAGGGGCCCAAGCACGGCGGCGCGAACGAGTTCGCCTTCGACGTCATCGGCCGCTACGACACGCCCGACCAGGCCGAAGCCGACGTCGTGCGGCGCGTGGCGGAGAAGCAGGTGATCATCGGCTTCGGCCACCCGGTCTACACCATCGCCGACCCGCGCAACCAGATCATCAAGGAGGTCGCACGGCGCCTGTCGAAGGACGCCGGCGACATGAAGCTGTTCGACATCTCCGAACGCATCGAGCAGGTGATGTCGCGCGAGAAGAAGATGTTCGCCAACCTCGACTGGTACAGCGCCACCAGCTACCACATGATGGGCGTGCCGACGGCAATGTTCACGCCGCTGTTCGTCATCTCGCGCACCAGCGGCTGGTCGGCGCACGTTATCGAGCAGAGGATCGACGGCAAGATCATCCGCCCGAGCGCCAACTACACCGGCCCCGAGAACCAGAAGTGGGTGCCGTTGAAAGGCAGGAAGTAGCCATGGCCCAGTACGAGTCGGACCTCACCAAGTTCATGCGCCAGTTCCTCGCGCAGCATCCCGAGGAGCTCGCCTCGCAGAAGAAGGGGCGCGCCGTGTGGTGGGACAAGAATGCCGATGAGCGCACGCCCCCTCCCCCGTCGATGCCCTCGCCAAGGTCCGGCGGGGCCGAATACACGTTCAAACCATTATCGGAGTCGGACGAATAAATGTCAGGCCAACTCTCCAACGTCCGTCCCGAGCCGGACAAGGTCCTCGCCCGGATCGCCGACTACGTCACCAAGTTCAAGGTGACGGGCAAGGAGGCCTACGAGACCGCGCGCTATTGCCTGATGGACACGCTCGGCTGCGGCTTCGAGGCGCTCGAGTACCCCGCCTGCACCAAGCTGCTCGGGCCGATCGTCCCGGGCACCGTGGTGCCGAACGGCGCCAAGGTGCCGGGCACCCGGTTCCAGCTCGACCCGGTGCAGGCGGCGTTCAACCTCGGCGCCATGATCCGCTGGCTCGACTTCAACGATACCTGGCTCGCCGCCGAGTGGGGTCACCCCTCGGACAACCTCGGCGGCATCCTCGCCGCGGCGGACTGGATGTCGAGGAGCACGAAGACCCCTGTGCTGATGCGCGACGTGCTCACGGGCATGATCAAGGCGCACGAGATCCAGGGCGTGCTGGCGCTCGAGAACAGCTTCAACCGCGTGGGGCTGGACCACGTGGTGCTGGTGAAGGTCGCCACCACCGCGGTGGTGGCGCACATGATCGGCTGCAGCTACGACGAAGTCATCAATGCCGTCTCCCAGGCGTGGCTCGACGGCCAGTCGCTGCGCACCTACCGCCACGCGCCGAACACCGGCTCGCGCAAGAGCTGGGCCGCGGGCGATGCCACCAGCCGCGCGGTGCGCCTGGCGCTCATCTCCAGGACCGGGGAGATGGGCTACCCTTCGGTGCTCACCGCCAAGACCTGGGGCTTCTACGACGTCCTGTTCAAGGGCAAGGAGTTCAAGTTCCAGCGCCCGTTCGGCTCCTACGTGATGGAGAACGTGCTGTTCAAGATCTCGTACCCCGCCGAGTTCCACTCGCAGACCGCGGTGGAGTGCGCGATGGACATCCATGCCGAGATGCAAAAGCTCGGCCGCAAGCCCGAGGACATCAAGAAGATCACGATCCGCACGCACGAAGCCTGCCTGCGCATCATCGACAAGAAGGGGCCGCTCAACAACCCGGCCGACCGCGATCACTGCATCCAGTACATGGTCGCGGTGCCGATCATCTTCGGGCGCCTGACCGCGGGAGACTACGAGGACGGCGTCGCCGCCGACCCGCGCATCGACGCGCTGCGCGCCAAGATCACCTGCGTCGAGGACAAGGGTTTCACGCGCGACTACCACGACCCCGAGAAGCGCTCCATCGCCAACGCCCTCGCGGTCGAGTTCAAGAATGGCAAGATGCTCGGCGAGTTCGTGTGCGAGTACCCGATCGGCCACAAGCGCCGCCGCAAGGAGGGCATGCCCGTGCTGGTGGAGAAATTCAAGCGGAACCTCGCGCGCCGCTTCCCGTCCAAGCAGCAGCAGGCGATACTGGACGCGTGCATGAGCCCCAGCCGTCTGCACGGCATGCCGGTCAACGAGTTCGTCGACCTGTTCGTGATCTAGGGAGGACGCCATGTCGCAGCCGGGATCGACCGACGTCACGAGGGAGCGCCTCGAACGCAGGCTGGCCGAGCTGTCGGAGCAGGTGCGCAGCTACCCGACGCCGATCGCGCACTGCGACGAGCAGTTGAGCGCGCTGCTCGAGGAGCGCGCCCGCGTCTTGGAGGCGATCAAGAATGCGCATTGACATCCGCGCCCTCGCCCTCCTCCTGCTGTGCCTCTGCGCGCCCTTCGCGCACGCCGCGCCTGCGGCCGAGTACCGCGACCCGATCGACTACTTCTTCCATCCGTTCCTCGGCGACCTGAAAGCCGAGGCCGCTGACGCGAAGAAGGCCGGCAAGCACGCGATCGTGGTGATGTACGAGTTCGACGACTGCCCGTACTGCGCGCGCATGAAGCGCGAGGTGCTGTCGCGCGCCGATGTGCAGGATTACTACCGCAAGCAGTTCCAGGTGTTCCAGATCGACACCAAGGGCGACCAGCAGATCAGCGGATTCGACGGCAAGGACTCGAGCGAGAAGGAGTTCGCGCGCGCGGCCGGCGTGCGGGCCACGCCGACTTTCGTGTTCTACGGCTTCGACGGCAAGCCGCTGGTGACGCGCACCGGCGGCATCTTCGACCCGCAGGAATTCCTGCTGCTCGGCGAATACGTCGCGAGCGGCGCTTACCGCTCTCAAACCTTCGCGCAGTACCAGCAATCGAGAAAGGGATCCTGACCATGCCGCACAACCTGCACGATACCCTGAAGCCGCTGAAGGACGGCAAGTTCTACTCGCTCAAGCAGCTGGGCAAGGCGCTCGGGCTGAAGATCGAGCGGCTGCCGGTCTCGGTGCGCATCGTGCTCGAGTCGGTGCTCAGGAACTGCGACGGCAAGAAGGTCACCGACGAGCACGTGCGGCAGCTCGCCGGCTGGCAGCCGAATGCGCCGCGCACCGACGAGATTCCCTTCGTGCTGGCGCGCATCGTGCTGCAGGACTTTACCGGCGTGCCCCTGCTCGCCGACCTCGCCGCGATGCGCAACGTGGCGCAGAAGATGGGCAAGAACCCGAAAACGATCGAGCCGCTGGTGCCGGTCGACCTGGTGGTCGACCACTCGGTGCAGATCGACCACTACGGCTCGAAGAGCGCGCTCGACCTCAACATGCGGCTCGAGTTCAAGAGGAACGCGGAGCGCTACCAGTTCATGAAGTGGGGCATGCAGGCCTTCGACACGTTCAAGGTGGTGCCCCCGGGAATCGGCATCGTGCACCAGGTGAACCTCGAGTACCTGGCGCGCGGCGTGCACAAGACGCAGGACGGGGTGTACTACCCAGACACGCTGGTCGGCACCGACAGCCACACCACCATGATCAACGGCATCGGCGTCGTGGGCTGGGGCGTCGGGGGCATCGAGGCCGAGGCCGGGATGCTCGGCCAGCCCGTGTACTTCCTCACGCCCGACGTCGTCGGCGTCGACCTGAAGGGCCGGCTGCACCCGGCCTGCACCGCGACCGACCTGGTGCTGACCGTCACCGAGATGCTGCGCAAGGCGAAGGTGGTGGGCAAGTTCGTCGAGTTCTTCGGCGAGGGCGCCGCGTCGCTGCCGGTCCCCGACCGCGCGACGATCGCCAACATGGCGCCCGAGTACGGCGCCACGATGGGCTTCTTCCCGGTCGACGACAAGACGATCGAGTACTTCCGCGGCACCGGCCGCACCGACGCCGAGATCGCGGCGTTCGCGGCCTACTTCAAGGCGCAGGGCTTGTACGGCATGCCGAAGAAGGGCGACATCGACTACAGCCAGACGCTCGAGCTCGACCTGGCGTCGATCATGCCCTCGCTTGCCGGGCCGAAGCGCCCGCAGGACCGCATCGACCTGGAGCGCGTGAAGAGCACCTTCACCAGCCTGTATTCGAGGCCGGTGGCCGAGAACGGCTTCGCCAAGAAGCCCGAGGACCTCGGCAAGCGCTTCAAGACCTTCGACGGCATCGACATCGGCTCGGGCGACGTGCTGATCGCCGCGATCACCTCGTGCACCAACACCTCCAACCCGGGCGTGCTGCTCGCCGCCGGGCTGCTCGCCAAGAAGGCGGTCGAGCTGGGGCTGAAGGTCAAGCCGCACATCAAGACCTCGCTCGCGCCGGGATCGCGCGTGGTCACCGAGTACCTGACCAAGGCGGGCCTGCTGCCCTACCTCGAGAAACTCGGCTTCTACCTGGCCGGCTACGGCTGCACCACCTGCATCGGCAACGCGGGTCCGCTCGCGCAGTCGATCGAGGAAGCAGTGGTGAAGAACGACCTGGTGTGCGCCGCCGTGCTCTCGGGAAACCGCAACTTCGAGGCGCGCATCCACCCCAACATACGCGCCAACTTCCTCGCCAGCCCGCCGCTGGTCGTGGCCTACGCCATCGCCGGCACCATGCTCAGGGACTTGCGCACCGAGCCGCTCGGGATATCCAGGGACGGCCAGGACGTGTACATCGGCCACATCTGGCCGACGCACGACGAGGTCGCGGCGCTGATGAAGCTCGCCATGGACGCCAAGACCTTCCGCCGCCTGTACTCGGGGCTGGGCGAGGCGAACCCGCTGTGGAAGAAGATCGCGGCGCCCGGCGGCCAGGTCTACAGCTGGCCGCCCTCGACCTACATCGCGGAGCCGCCCTTCTTCAAGGACTTCGCCATGCAGCCGAGCGCGGTGCCCGCCATACGCGGCGCCAGGATCCTCGGCGTGTTCGGCGACTCGGTCACCACCGACCACATCTCGCCGGCGGGGTCGATCAAGCCCACCTCGCCCGCGGGCATCTACCTGCAGGAGAACGACGTCTCGGTCGCCGACTTCAATTCCTACGGCGCGCGCCGCGGCAACCACGAGGTGATGATGCGCGGCACGTTCGCCAACGTGCGCATCAAGAACCTGATGCTGCCCGGCACCGAGGGAGGCGTCACACGCTACAAAAACGAGACGATGCCGATCTACGACGCGGCGATGCGCTACGTCGCCGAGGGCACGCCGACGGTGGTGTTCGGCGGCGAGGAGTACGGCACCGGCTCGTCGCGCGACTGGGCGGCCAAGGGCACCCAGCTGCTCGGCGTGAAGGCGGTGATCGCGCGCAGCTTCGAGCGCATCCACCGCTCCAACCTGGTCGGCATGGGCGTGCTGCCGCTGCAGTTCGCGGGCTCCGACTCGGCGCAGTCGCTCGGCCTCAAGGGCGACGAGACGATCGACGTCCTCGGGCTCGACGACATCCGCCCGCAGCAGGAGCTGACGCTGGTGATCAAGAGCCCCTCGGGCGCGGAGAAGCGTGTAACCGTCAAATCGCGCATCGACACCCCGATCGAGGTCGACTACTACCGGCACGGCGGCATCCTGCCGTACGTGCTGCGCGAGCTGATGGGCGCGCGCGGCTCGGCCCGCGCGCGGGCGGCCTGAGGCGGCGGGGCGCAAGGTGCCGCCGCGCGGAACCCGCCTCGCCTGCTCGCTGCGCTCGGGCGACGGCTGCCAGGGCAGCTTCGACGTCTATCCCGGCGAGCAGCCCGGGTCGACCGCGAAGGTGGAGCCGGTGAATTGGGACAAGCCGCCGCAGCAGCCGGTGGTGCACGGCGCTTTCTCGGTGATCGGCGACATGGGCATGACCGGCCAGGTGATCGTGCTGAACGAGGAGCAATGGCGCACGCTCGGCTACGCGCGGCTGGAGCAGTTCTTCTACGCCGCGATCCTGTGGGGCAAGAGCCCTTTCAAGGTGATCGACGACGCGCAGCTGATCCTGAAGCGCGGCAAATAGCCGGCGGCAGGACCCCGGTGCTATGCTGCGCCAGGTAGCCTGGGGAGGCGAAATGAAAAACCTCAGCTGTTCTGTGGCCTTGGCGGGCATGCTCTTCGTCACATGCGCGCACTCGCAGACCGATCTGACGTCTCTCACCGCCTCCGAGGCGGCGGCAAAGATTCGAGCGGGCGATATTACGAGCGAGGCACTGACGCGCGCGTTCATCGAACGCGCCAAGGCGCATCAGGACCTTCACGCCTTCATTACGTTGAACGAGGAAGGCGCGCTGAAGGCGGCCAAGGCGGCCGATGCGGCAGCGAAAAGGAAGAAGTGGAAGGGACCGCTGCACGGCGTCCCGGTGGTCCTCAAGGACAATATCCACGTTGCCGGTCTGCCGAACAGCGCCGGCACCCCGGCGCTCAGGGACTTCGTGCCGAAGAACGACGCGCCCGTGGCGGGCAAGTTGCTGCGCGCCGGAGCGATCGTGCTCGGCAAGACCAACATGCACGAACTTGCGTTCGGCATTACCAGCAACAATGCGGCCTTCGGCGCCGTAGAGAACCCATACGACGCCAAGCGCATCGCTGGAGGCTCCTCGGGCGGCAATGGCAGCGCGATCGCGGCCCGCCTGGCGCCGGCCGGGCTGGGTACCGACACCGGCGGCTCGGTCCGCATCCCGGCGTCGCTCGACGGCATCATGGCGCTGCGACCCACCGTCGGCCGCTACCCGCAGGCCGGCATCACGCCGATTTCGCACACGCGCGACACTGCCGGCCCGATGGCGCGCTCGGTCGAGGACCTCGCGCTGCTCGACGCTGTGGTGACGGGAACTAAGGCCAGGCTGATACCCGCGCGGCTGAGAGGACTGCGGCTCGGGGTGCCGCGCGCCATGTACGCCGACATCGATCCGGAGACCGCGCGCGTCATGGAGGGAGCGCTGGCGCGTTTGAAGGCCGAGGGCGTCGTGCTAATCGAAGCGGACGTGCCGAATCTCGTCGATCTGAACAACAAGGTTAGCTTCCCGATTGCGCTCTACGAAGTGACGCAGGATCTGCCCGCATACCTCAAGCGCTACCATACCGGCGTGGATTTCTCGACGCTGGCGGGAAAGACCGCCAGCCCCGACGTGCACGGGCTGTTCGCCGCGCTGCTGAAGGGCGAGCCACCGAGCGTGCCGAAAAAGGTCTATCGGGAAGCGATCAAGAAATTCCGTCCGCAGCTCAAGGCGGCGTACGCCGGCTACTTCAAGCAGCACAAGGTTGCGGCAATCGTATTTCCCACGACGCCGCTGCCCGCGTCGCCGATCGGCGACGACAAGGACACCGAACTGAACGGCAAGCGCGTGCCCACGTTTTCCACGTTCATCCGCAACACCGATCCTGGCAGCAATGCGGGCATTCCGGGGCTGACGATTCCTGCCGGCCTGACGCGCAGCGGATTGCCGGTCGGCATGGAGCTCGACGGTCCCGCCAACAGCGATCGCAAGCTGCTCGCGATCGGCCTCGCGCTGGAGAAGACGCTCGGGCCGCTTCCGGCGCCGAAGCTCTAGCGTCGTGCTCGCTTGAGCGCTCAATAGCCGCGCAGCCTGCGCAGCGCGCGCCGGTCCTGCTTGGTCGGCCGGCCGTGCAGCTCCAGCGCCGGCTCGCGCGCGATGCGGCCTTGCGCATGCTGCGCCTCGCGGCGCAGCCGGCTTTCCTCGAGCTCCTCGTACAGCAGCCGCGCCGCCGCGGCCGGGCCGCGCCGCTCCGAGAGCGCGCGCAGCGTGATGCCCCATTCCGATTGCCCGACGCGCACCGACAGCCGGTCGCCGGGCTTCACTTCCTTCGACGGCTTGGCGCGCTCGCCCTCGAGCCGCACCTGGCCCGCCTCGATCGCCTGCTGTGCCAGCGAGCGCGTCTTGAAGAAGCGCGCCGCCCACAGCCACTTGTCGAGCCGCATCAGGCCCCGGCCAGCGCCCCCGCCGGGCACGACACGCCGGTGCC
>Ga0153916_10000149_pt1 | contig 41274 bp, 40 predicted proteins | sample Opewatmetagenome_FD_109642 | JGI IMG/M metagenome (GOLD analysis project Ga0153916, IMG submission 109642) | Freshwater wetland microbial communities from Ohio, USA - Open water 3 Core 3 Depth 4 metaG | ecosystem: Environmental > Aquatic > Freshwater > Wetlands | place: USA: Ohio, Lake Erie...
ACCATCGCGTCGAGGATCGCATCATCGCTGACATTGGGATCGGTGAGGCCCAGATCTTCCGCCGGCGTGCCGCCGATCCTCAGTCCCTGGCGCGGGGTGATGCCGGCCTTTTGGTACAGCGCCTTCAGCGTTTCGCGGCTAGGCGGCGTTTTCAGATATTCGATCACTTCCAAGTCGACGCCGGGCGTTTCCTGAAGAATCGCCAGCGTGTTGCGCGATGTGCCGCATGCCGGATTGTGGTAGATCCTCGCCTTCATGACTGCTCCTCCGCCTCGCGCGCAAGCCATTCCTCAAGCCATTTGATCGTGTAGTCGCCCGCCTGGAACTCAGGCACGTCGAGCAGGGCCTGATGCAATGGGATCGTCGTCTTCACGCCGCCGATCACATATTCCTCTAGCGCGCGGCGCAGGCGCATCAGGCATTGTTCGCGGTCCGAGCCATAGACGATCAGCTTCGAGATCAGGCTGTCATAATATGGCGGGACTTTGTACCCGGCATAAAGCCCGCTGTCGACGCGGACGTGCAGCCCGCCCGGGGCGTGATAGTCGGTGACCGTGCCGGGGGACGGCGCGAAGGTCTTCGGGTCTTCGGCGTTGATCCGGCACTCGATCGCGTGGCCCTGGAAGCGGACCTGGTCCTGGGTCACCGAAAGCGGCTCGCCGGCGGCGATGTGGATCTGCTCGCGCACCAGATCGAGCCCGGTGATCATCTCGGTCACCGGATGCTCGACCTGAAGCCGCGTGTTCATCTCGATAAAGTAGAATTCGCCGTCCTCGTAGAGGTATTCGATGGTTCCCGCGCCGCGATAGCCGAGTTTGGCCATCGCTTCGGCGCTGATCGCCCCCATGCGCTTGCGTTCGGATGCGGTGATGACAGGCGATGGCGCCTCTTCGAGCACCTTCTGGTGGCGGCGCTGCAACGAGCAGTCGCGTTCGCCGAGATGGATGGCGTTGCCCTTGCCGTCGCCGAAGATCTGGAATTCGATGTGGCGCGGGTTGCCGAGATATTTCTCGAGGTAGACGGTGTCGTCGCCGAACGCCGCCTTGGCTTCGGAGCCCGCCTGCGCGATCAGCGAGTCGAGCTGGGCCGGCCCCGGCACCACCTTCATACCGCGACCGCCGCCGCCCGACGCGGCTTTCACCAGCACCGGATAGCCGATTTCCTCTGCGACCTTGGCGGCCTGCTTGATCGATGTGATCGGGCCGTCCGATCCCGGCACCAGCGGCAGGCCGAGCCGCGCCGCGGTCCGCTTGGCCTCCACCTTGTCGCCCATGGTCCGGATATGCTCGGGCTTCGGCCCGATCCAGGCGATCTTGTGCAGCTCGACGATCTCGGCGAAGCGGGCGTTCTCCGACAGGAAGCCGTAGCCCGGATGGATGGCGTCGGCGTGCGAGATTTCCGCCGCCGAGATGATGTTGGGGATGTTGAGATAGCTTTCGCCCGCGGACGGCGGCCCGATGCAGATCGCCTCGTCGGCCAGCCGGACATGCATGGCATCGGCGTCGGCGGTCGAATGCACCGCGACCGTCCGGATGCCCATTTCGCGGCAGGCGCGGTGGATGCGCAGAGCGATCTCGCCGCGGTTGGCGATCAGGACCTTTTTGAACATCGTTCCCTGCCGCCTATTCGACGATGACGAGCGGTTGATCAAACTCCACCGGCTGCGCGCTCTGGACCAGGATTCGCGTCACCGTGCCGGCGCGGGGCGCGGTGATCGGGTTCATCACCTTCATCGCCTCGATGATCAGCAGCGTATCGCCGGCCTTCACCTGCTGGCCTTCGCCCACGAAGGGCGGCGAGCTGGGATCGGGCGTCAGATAGGCGGTTCCAACCATCGGCGATTTCACCACGCCCGGGTGCAGTTCGGGCGCCGGCGCGGCGGCAGGCGGCGCTGCGGGCGCCGGCGCTGCGGCGGCCGGCGCGGCCATCGCTATTGGGGCAGGCGCGGCGGAAACCCGGATATTGCGTGCCACCTTGATGCGGCGATCGCCGTCTTCGACCTCGATCTCGGTCAGCCCGGTTTCGTCAAGCAATTCGGCGAGTTGGCGCACCAGTTTCGGATCGACCTGCATCGCACCGTCTTTGTTGTCGCTCATTGAGACCCCTGATTTTACCTCTGTTGCGCCGCTCACTGCCCGAACCGGGCGGCCGCGTCCAGCGCCAGCTCATATCCCAACGCGCCGAAGCCGGTGATCGTACCGCAGGCAACCGGCGCAACATAGCTTTTATGCCGGAATGTTTCGCGGGCGTGCGGATTGGAAAGATGCAGCTCGATGACCGGGACGTCGATCGCCTTCACCGCGTCATGCAGCGCCACCGATGTGTGGGTGAAGCCGCCGGGATTGAGGATCACTGCCTTAACGCCCCTCGAATTGGCCTCGTGCAGCCAGTCGATGAGATGCCCTTCATGGTTGGACTGGCGGCAGTCGATGCTGAGGCCAAGCTCCTGGGCGCGGTCCTCCAGCCGGCCGGCGATATCGTCCAGCGTGTCGGAACCGTAGATCTCGGGCTCACGCGTGCCCAGCAGGTTGAGGTTGGGGCCGTTCAGCACCATCACCAGATTCGCGGCATCGGCCATATCAACTCCCCTGATCTGCCCCTTCGCCGCTCATAGCCACCTTAAAACGGGGGCGCAAAGCTATCGTTCCAGAAGATCGGAAAAGGCCGCCAGAACATCCTCGTAGAGCTGGCGTTTGAACGGCACGATCAGCGCCGGGAGATGGCTGGGATCCGCCCATTTCCAGGCGCGAAATTCGGGATGCCCGGTCTCGAGGTTGACGTCCGAGTCATGGCCGTGGAAGCGCATCGCGTACCAGAGCTGGCGCTGGCCGCGGTAGCGGCCCTTCCACAATTTGCCGACCAGATCCTCCGGCAGGTCGTAGGTCAGCCAGTCCGCGGTCTCGGCGATGATGCTGACCAGTTCCTGCGTGATTCCGGTCTCTTCATGCAGCTCGCGATGCGCGGCGACGCGCGGGTCCTCGCCCTCGTCGATGCCGCCCTGCGGCATCTGCCACGCCTCCAGCGTCGAATCGAGCCGCTGGCCGACGAACACCTGGTCCCTGTCATTGAGCAGCATGACGCCGACGCCGGGCCGGTAGGGAAGGAGGGTCGTCACGGGCGGGCTTTCCCGGCATCGGCAATGACGCATTTGAGAAGGTTGAGACATTTCTGGATATCCTCGGCTGAGGAGGGGATGGCTTTGCGCAGGTTGACGAAACCGTGAATGATCCCCGGCGCTTCCAGATGGATGGTTTCGACCCCTGCCTCGATCAGCGCGGCGGCATAGGCCCGCCCTTGGTCCCTTAAGGGATCGAGCGCAGCCGTTATGACCAGCGTGGGAGGAAGTCCGGCAAGATCGGCGCGCAAGGGCGAGGCGCGCCAGTGGCTCATGTCCGACTGGTAGCAATCGTTGAACCAGATCATCGCATCATGGCTGAGGAGGAAGCCCTCCGAGAAGTGCTGATAGGAGGTGTAGCGGGCGCTGTTCTCGAGGTCGATGGCGGGATAGATCAGCCATTGCGCGAGCAAGGGGACGGAGGCCTGCTGATCACGAAGCGCGATCGCGGTGACGGCGCTGAGCGTGCCGCCGGCGCTGTCGCCGGCAAGGATGAGACCGGTGACTTGGCGGCCAAGGGCGTCCGGGCTCTGGGCGATCCAGCGCGCCGCCGCCTCGCAATCCGCGGGCGCGGCCGGCCAGGGGTTTTCGGGCGCGAGACGGTAATCGACCGCGATCAGGGGCAGGTCCATTTCCTGCGCGATCTCGCGGCAGATCGGATCATGGCTGTCGAGATCACCGACCACGAAGCCGCCGCCATGGAAATAGACGATCGCCGGGCCTGGTTCGCGGTTCTCGCGCGGGTCATAGAGCCGGGCCGGAATGGTGCCAGCGGGGCCAGGAATCGACACATCCCTGACCACCGCCAGCGGCATCGGTTCGGCATCCGCCAGGGCACGTTGGCTGCGCATCATTTCCCGCCCTTGCTCGATCGGCATCTCATGCAGCTTCGGCGTGGTCGCGCTGTTGAGGAAATCGACGAACGCCTTCACGTCGGGGCGGATGAACACTGTATCCAACGGGTTTCTCCTATTCTCTCCTGTCGAAAATGGCGTAACCATGGTGGAATGGCATTTCCACGCAATAATGAAAGCGGGTTGTCACCGACTTATATTTTCTTGGTTTGCGCCAGCCCCTTGGAGGCGTAGGAGGCTGCGGCAGATGCCTCGGAGACGTTTTAGGATATGGCAACGGCTTTAAAGACCATCAAGGAAGCGCGCGCGCCGCTGGCAACAGCTGAATCGGTGGTGGTGCGATTTGCGGGCGACAGCGGCGACGGCATGCAGCTGACCGGCGGGCAGTTCACGCTGTCGACGGCGCTGGCCGGCAACGACCTCGCGACCTTCCCCGATTTTCCGGCGGAAATCCGCGCGCCGCAGGGCACCACCTTCGGCGTCTCCGCGTTCCAGATCAACTTCGGCTCGACCGAGATCGACACCGCGGGCGATGAACCCGACGTGCTGATCGCGATGAACCCGGCGGCGCTCAAGACCAATGTCGACGCGCTCAAGCCCGGCGGCCTGATCATCGCCGACGAGGGCGAGTTCGGCTCGCGCAATCTCGCCAAGGCGGGCTATGGCGAGGTCAATCCGCTCGAGGACGACAGCCTCGCCAAATGGCAGCTTATCCGCCTCAACATCAGCCAGTTGACGCTCGACGCGGTGAAGCCGTTCGGGCTGGGCACCAAGGACGCGCTGCGCTGCAAGAACATGTGGACGCTGGGCCTCGCGCTCTGGATGTTCGACCGTGATCGCCAGCCGCTGATCGATTGGCTCAAGGCCAAGTTCGCCAAGAATCCGGTCATCGCCGACGCCAACATCGCCGCCCTGAACGCCGGTCATGCCTATGGCGAGACCGCCGAGATCGGCGGCCCGATGAAGCAGTATCACGTCGATCCCGCCCCGGTGGCGCCTGGCCTCTATCGCACCGTCACCGGTTCGGAATCGCTGGCGATGGGGCTGGTCGCGGGCACCCAGCTCGCCGGCCTCAAGATGTTCTTCGGCGGCTATCCGATCACGCCGGCCTCGGCGATCCTCCATTATCTGTCGCGCCTGAAGGAATTCGGCGTCACCACCTTCCAGGCCGAGGACGAGATCGCCGCCATCGCGTCGGCGATCGGCGCGTCCTATGCCGGACAGCTTGGCATCACCTCGTCATCGGGGCCGGGCATCGCCTTGAAGGGCGAGGCGATGGGTCTGGCGGTGATGACCGAACTGCCGCTGGTGATCGTCAATTCGCAGCGCGGCGGCCCGTCGACCGGCCTCCCCACCAAGACCGAGCAGTCCGATCTCTATCAGGCGGTCTATGGCCGCAACGGCGATACGCCGATGCCGGTGATCGCGGCGCGCTCGCCGGTCGATGCGTTCGATTGCGCGATCGAGGCGTGCCGGATCGCGGTCCAGTTCATGACCCCGGTGATTCTCTTGACCGACGGCTATATCGCCAACGCTGCCGAGCCGTGGAAAGTGCCGGACATGGCGGGCTATGAACCGTTCCCGGTCAAGTTCCTCGATCATGTGCCCGAGGGCGGCCTCAAGCCTTATGGCCGCAACGAAAAGCTGGCGCGGCCGTGGATCAAGCCCGGAACGCCGGGGCTGATGCACCGCATCGGTGGCATCGAGAAGCAGGTCGGCACCGGCAATCTCGATTACAGCCCGGCGAACCATCAGGCGATGACCAATGCCCGCAAGGCCAAGGTCGACAACATCGCCAATCATGTGCCGGAGCAGGACGTGACGCTCGGCGCGCCGGGCGGAAAGCTGGCGGTTGTCGGCTGGGGCTCCACCTTCGGCCCGATCCACCAGGCGGTGCTCCGGGCGCGCGCGAAGGGCAGGGATGTCAGCCAGATCCATGTCCGCCACATCTGGCCGCTGCCGCGCAACCTGGGCGATCTCCTGAAAAGCTATGATCGCGTCATCGTTCCGGAAATGAACACCGGGCAGTTCAAGACGGTGCTGCGCGATCAGTATCTGGTCGATGCGCGGCCGCTCAACAAAGTGTCGGGTCAGCCCTTCAAGATCAGCGAGATCGAAGCGGCGATCGAGGAGGCGCTGGCATGAACGAGATCACGAAACTCACCCCCGCCGACTGGGCGTCCGATCAGGAAGTCCGCTGGTGCCCGGGCTGCGGCGACTATGCCATCCTGAAGGCGGTGCAGCGCACCATGCCCGAACTGGGGGTCTCGCGTGAGAACACGGTGTTTGTCTCCGGCATCGGCTGCTCGTCGCGCTTCCCCTATTATATGGAAACCTATGGCTTCCACACGATCCACGGCCGCGCGCCCGCGGTCGCGACCGGGGTCAAGCTCGCCAATCCGGAACTCGACGTCTGGCTGGTGACTGGCGACGGCGACGGCCTGTCGATCGGCGGCAACCACATGCTGCACCTCATCCGGCGCAATCTCGATTGCCAGGTGCTTTTGTTCAACAACGAGATCTACGGCCTCACCAAGGGGCAATATTCGCCGACCAGCCGGGTCGGCACCCGCTCGCCGTCGACGCCGTTCGGCTCGGTCGACCGTCCGACCAATCCATGCGCCTTCGCGATCGGCTGCGGTGGCCGTTTCGTTGCCCGCGCGATCGACACCAACCTGAAGACGCTGCCGGAGGTGCTGAAGCGCGCTCACGCCAACAAGGGCACCAGCTTCGTCGAAATCTACCAGAACTGCATCGTCTACAATGACGGCGTGTTCGAGGATTTCACCGAGAAGAAGGCGGCGCCCGCCACCCAGCTCTGGCTTGAGGACGGGCAGCCGATGCTGTTCGCCGGCGGGACCAAGGGCCTGCGGCTCAATCGCGATCATCTGCATCTCGAGGTTGTCGACGTCGTCGATGGCGACTGGCAGGCGGCCGACGTGCTGGTGCATGAGGAAAGCAACAAGGCGGTCGCGCAGATGCTGATCGACATGCCGTTCCCGGCCTTTCCGATCGCGCTCGGCGTCATCTACTGCGATCCGGCGCCGACCTTTGAAGCGGCGGTGACCGCGCAGAATGCCGAGGTCAGCGCCGGCAAGACGCCGGACCTCAACGCGCTGATCCGCAAGGGCCAGAGCTGGACGGTGGACGGGAAACCCCACGCCGTCTGACGGGCCGGCCGCCATGGCCGGCCTCGCGGCCGCGCTTGGTGTCAATTCCGTGTGAACCGATAAAAGCCCGGTGCTATAAGAGCCCCATGGCGAGCAACAGTCCACCCCGCGGCCAGCATCTGCTTGAGGCCGATCGCGCCTTCGTGACGGGGGGCGGCGTGCTCGCGCGCCTGTTCGCCTCAGCCTTCCGCTTCATGATCGACCGCGTCGATGCCGGCCTCGAGGCCGGCGCGATCGAGGCGCGCTTACCCGATGGCAGCTTCCGGCGGCTTGGCGGGCGCGGGCCGGGTCCGGTCGCCGAGGTCCGCCTCAACAGCTGGCGGCCGCTCCTCCGTCTCGCCACCGGCGGGTCGGTGGGCTGGTTCAAGGCCTGGCTGGAGGGCGAATGGGAAAGCCCCGATCCGGTGCCGCTCTTCGATCTGTTCATGCGCAACCGCGTCAGCCTCGGTGAAACCGGCCGCGCGCAGGGGCCGGCGCGGCTGCTCAACCGGCTGGCTCATCGGCTCAGGATCAACGACAGGCTGGGGGCGAAGCGCAACATCGCCTTCCACTATGACCTCGGAAACGATTTCTACGCCGCATGGCTCGATCCGGGCATGACCTATTCGAGCGCGGTCTTCGCCGAGCCGATCACCGAGGCCGAGCCGTTGGAAGCGGCGCAGCAGCGCAAGATCAGGCTGCTCCTCGACCGGTTGCAACTCCAGCCCGGCCAGCGCCTGCTCGAAATCGGCTGCGGCTGGGGCTCGCTCGCCGAGATCGCGGCGCGCGACTACGGCGTCCACGTCACCGGCATCACCCTGTCGGAGGCGCAGCGCGATTATGCCTGCCAGCGCCTCGCCGCCGCGGGGCTCGACAATAGGGCGGATATCCAGCTTTGCGACTATCGCGATGCCGAGGGACGCTTCGACGCCGTGGTCAGCGTGGAGATGGTGGAGGCGGTCGGCGAGGCCTTCTGGCCCGATTATCTCGCGGCCATCCACCGGCTCCTGAAGCCCGGCGGGCGGGCGGCGCTTCAGCTCATCTCGATGGATAGCGCGATCTTCGAAGGCTACGCGAAGAACGCCGATTTCATCCAGGCCTATATCTTCCCCGGCGGCATGCTGATCGATGAGGAGCGTTTCCGTGCGCTCGCGGAAGCAACGGGTTTGGATTGGCAGGACCGGCAGGGCTATGGCCTGCATTATGCCGAAACGCTGCGCCGCTGGCGGGAACGGTTCGACCATGTCGTCGAATCCGGCGCGCTTCCGCCGGGCTTCGACGCGCATTTCCGGCAGCTCTGGCGCTATTATCTGATGTACTGCGAAGGCGGTTTCCGCGGCGGCGGCATCGATGTCGCGCAGGTGACCCTCGTAAGACGATAGACGTCGCTCCCGAGGACCGCCCGTGTGGCCGATCCTCGGGGACGATCGCTTACTGCTTCGCCATCACCCGTTTGTCGTAATTGGCCTGATCGATGATGTAATGGCGGATGCTTTGCGCTTCCGCTTCCGTGAGGACCGGCGCGAACGACACCATGCCATTGTCCTTCAGGATGCCCTCGATCACCACCGCCTTCCAGGCGTCCGCATCGGCCAGGGTGGCGGAATAGCGCAGATCGGGATTGATCCGGCCCGAGGTCGCGCTGTCGCCGTGGCAGACGCTGCAGAAGCGGGCGAAGAGCCCATGGCCCTGCTTGACCTGCGCGGGCGTGCCGGTCGATGCGGGCGGGTCGAGGGTCAGCGTCTCGGTCTTGGGAGCCGGCGGCAGCTTCGCCTTGCCGCCAATCTTCAGCACGATCAGCCGCGCGATCGTCGGCACCTTGTTATAGGCGCCGGCGACCTTGCCGGGGGCCAATGCGAACACGCCGCCGCGGCTGGTGGTGAACGCCACATATTGCTCGCCTTTGACGGTGTAGGTCGAAGGCGCGGCCAGCACGCCCGATTGCACCGGCATCGACCAGAGCTTCTTGCCGCTGTCCGCGGCGAAGGCGGCGAAGTCGCCAACCGCCGATCCCTGGAACACCAGGTTGCCGGCGGTTGCCAGCGTGCCGCCGTTCCACGGCGTGCCATATTGGACGCGCCAGCGCTCCTTCTTGGCGACCGGATCCCAGGCGACCAGCGCCCCCTGGGTTGCGGCGATCGTCGCCTTGACGATGGCTTCGTCGTGCGGGAGCACGCCCGCCGCCCAGTTCATCCCGACATTGAAGCCGATCGGCTTCACCGAGCGGTCGAAATCGTCCTGCGGCGGTGCGAACGGGAAACCGGCCTCGTTGATCGGGATATAGACAAGCCCGGTCTTGGGGCTGAACGCCATCGGATGCCAGCTATGCGCGCCCATCGCGCCGGGGATGCCGACGAACGGCTTGCCGGTTTTGGGATAGATCGCGTCCGGGTTGACGATCGGACGCCCGGTTTTCGGATCGTAGCCGCTCGCCCAGTTGACCACCTTGGTATAGCGATCGGCGGAAATCAGCATGCCGTTGGTGCGATCGATTACGAAGAAATGACCGTTTTTCGGCGCGTGGAGCAGCGCCTTGCGCGGTTTGCCGTCGATTGTCAGGTCGGCGAGCACGATCGGCTGGGTCGAGGTGAAGTCCCAATTGTCTTCCGGCGTCTCCTGATAGTGCCAGACATATTCCCCGGTTTCCGCGGCAACCGCGACCACCGAGCTCAGGAACAGGTTGTCGCCCTTGCCCTCTGACCGGAGCTGGTGGTTCCAGGGCGAGCCATTTCCAACACCCAGATAGACCAAATCCAGTTCCGGGTCGTAAACTATGGCGTCCCACACCGTGCCGCCGCCGCCGGTCTCTTTCCACTGGCCATTTTCCGACCAGCTCGCCCGCGCCGTCTTCATGATCTTGTCCGATGCCGCGCCGTCGGGCGCGCCGGTCGGATTGGGCACCGTGTAGAAGCGCCATTTCTGCTTGCCGGTGTCGGTGTCGTAGGCGGTGACGTAACCGCGCACGCCAAGATCGGCGCCGCTGTTGCCGATGATCACCATGTTCTTCACGACCCGGGGCGCGCCGGTGATGGTGTAGGGCTTGGAGGTGTCGGTGGTCTGCACTGACCAGACGACCTTGCCGGTCCCGGCGTCGAGCGCGACCAGCCGGCCGTCGAGCGTGCCGACAAAGACCTTGCCCTGCCACACCGCGACGCCGCGGTTCACGGCGTCGCAGCACGCCTTCACCAGCTGCTGCTTCGGCACTTCGGGGTCATAGCTCCACAGCGGCTGGCCGGTCGCGGCGTCATAGGCGAACACCTTCGACCAGGCGGTGGAGAGATACATCACGCCGTCGACCACGACCGGAGTGGCTTCCTGGCCGCGCAGGTCGGGCAGGTCGGAGAACCAGGCGATGCCGAGCTCGCCGACATTGCCGTCGTTGATCGCGGTCAGCGGGCTGAAGCGCTGCTCGTCATAGGTACGCCCGACTGCCGCCCAGTTGCTGCCGTCGCCCCCGGTGGTGAGCATCGCCGCATCGACCGGCGCGATGCCGGACTTCGCGGCTTCTTCCTTCTTCAGGCCGGTGCAGGCCGCGATCATTGCGGTCGCCGCGAGCAACGCCAGGCCGATGCGCTTCGATTTCATCGTCCGCTCCAACATTCCATCCCAATCCTAGTCGCCGCTTCTCGCCGGCATCTTCCAAATGAACAAGATCGCGGCTGCCAGAACCGATCCCATGCCCAGGATCGTCGCTACCGTGGCGAGACCGAAGCCGCCCTGGAACAGGAATCCCGCGATGATCGGCGCAAGGGCCGAGCCGCCGCGTCCAACGCCCACCACAAACCCCGTGCCGGTGGCACGGACCTGGGTGGGGAAGGCCTTGGCGACGATCGCGTAGAGACCGACGATGCCCGCATTGGTGCAGAAGCCCGCGGCTGCGCAGATCATTATCAGATGGGTCAGATCGCCGGATGCCCGCCCAAAGATCATGACCATCAGCGTCGACAGGATCAGCACGAGGATGGTGAGCGGCTTCACGCCGAAGCGCTGGGCGGCAAGGCCGAGCAGGGTGCCGCCGGTCGCGCCGCCGACATTCGTCCACACCAGCACGCTTGCGGCCGACGAGGGCGTGAAGCCCATGTCGACGACGATCTTCGGAATCCATTTCAGGATGAAATAGAAGGTCGTGACATGGAGGAAGTAGGCGGCGGTGATGGCAACCGTCGTCATCACCAGTGCGGGGCTGAAAATTTGCACGATGCTGCGACGCGGGGTGCCGGCCGGTGCGTCGGGCAAGGCCGGGACCGGGCCGTGGCCCATCCGGGCCAGGGTCGCATTGACCCGGTTGAGCGCATTCGGCGGACGCTTCTGGCACAGGAACGCGATGGATTCCGGGAGTCTCCACAAGACCAGCGGAATGAACAGCGCCGAGACCGCGCCGCCGAACATGAAGACGGCCCGCCAGTCGAAATAGCGGAGCAGCACCGCGGCGATCGATCCGCCGATCACCGCACCGACCGGATAGCCGATCGACATCAGGCTGACGGCGAGGTCGCGCCTTTTGGCGTTGGAATATTCGGCCGCCATTGCATTGATCGATGCGAGCACCCCGCCGATGCCGAGGCCGGTCATCAGACGGAAGGCGGAGAGCATGGCGATGTTTTGCGCGGTGGTGGTGAAGAACATGCCTGTCGCCATTAGCACCAGGCAGCCGAGAATCGTCGGCCGGCGTCCGATCTTGTCGGCCAGGCCGCCGAGCAGCACCGATCCGACCGCCATGCCGATCAATTCCATCGACAGGACGATGCCCAATGCAGCGCGATCGATCCCCCATTCGCTCGCGATGCCGGGCGACGCGAAGCTGATCGCCAGCACATCGAAGCCGTCGAGCGCATTGAGGCCGATGGTGATTGCAACCGCGAGCGTCTGAAATCGGCTCATCGGCGATTTCAGGATGATCTCGCGTGGATCTTGACTCATGAATTCTCCTCCCGGCCGGCCTTTAGCAGCCGCTGGCGCGGGATAGTGAGGCCTGGAGGGTAGAAATCAAGCGCCGAGTGCGAACCCGGCGGTCAGACTCAAGCGAAAGGCGGCTGGTGCAGGCCCTTCGGGCTGGTCGTGAAGATTTCGCAGCCGGTTTCGGTGATTCCGATCGAATGCTCGAATTGCGCTGACAGAGACCGGTCACGGGTCACCGCCGTCCAGCCATCGTCGAGCACCTTTACGTCCGGCCGGCCGCCGTTGATCATCGGCTCGATCGTCATGAACATGCCGGGCTTCAGGAGGACGCCGGTGCCGGGTCGGCCGATATGGACGACGTTGGGCGCATCGTGAAACACCCGGCCGAGGCCATGCCCGCAGAAATCGCGGACCACGCCATAACGGTGCTTTTCCGCGAAGCTCTGAATGGCGTGGCCGATGTCGCCCAGCGTGTTGCCGGGCTTCGCCTGCTCGATCCCCCGCATCATCGCTTCATAGGTGACGTCGACCAGCTTGCGGGCCTTGATCGGCACGTCGCCCACCAGAAACATCCGGCTGGTGTCGCCGTGCCAGCCATCGACCACGACGGTCACGTCGATGTTGACGATGTCGCCCGATTTGAGCGTCTTCGGTCCGGGGATGCCGTGGCACACGACATGGTTGATCGAGGTGCAGATCGACTTGGGAAATCCGCGATAATTGAGCGGGGCCGGCGATGCCTCGGCCGCCATGATCATGTCATAGGCGATGCGGTCGAGCGTATCGGTGGCGACGCCCGGAACCACATGCGGCACCAGCGCGTCGAGCACTTCGGCCGCCAGTTGTCCTGCGGCACGCATGCCGGCAAAGCCTGCGGGGCCGTGAAGCTTGATGGTATGGCCGTCGGTCTCGATCAGATCGTCGGCTTCGACGTGGGTGTAGCTTGTCATGGCCGGGATATAGCAATCCGGTCTGCCTTGTGCGAGGGGGGAAGCTATGGCTGGAAACGAAAACCGCATCTGGACGGCGGCGCTCGTCATCATCGGAGACGAGATCCTGTCGGGGCGCACCCAGGATGCCAATCTGTCAGCACTGGCCAAATGGCTCAATATTCAGGGCATCAGGCTCGCCGAGGCGCGCGTCGTGCCGGACGTTCAGGAGCAGATCGTCGAGGCGGTGAACGCGTTGCGCGCCCGCAATGATTATGTTTTCACCACCGGCGGCATCGGGCCGACCCATGACGATATCAGCGTCGATGCCGTCGCGGCTGCGTTCGGCGTTCCGGTGGTGATCCATCCCCGCGCGCGGGAGGTGCTGGAGGATTATTACGCCACGCGCGGCGGCCTCAATGAAGCGCGGCTGCGCATGGCGCGGGTTCCGGAAGGCGCGGAGCTTATCGAGAACCGCGTCTCGGGCGCCCCCGGCATCAAGATCGGCAATGTTTACATGATGGCGGGCGTGCCGCGCATCGCCGTGCAGATGATGGATTCGCTCGAAGGCACGCTGGAAGGCGGGCTGCCGCTGCTTTCGCAGACGCTGGGGGCCTGGATCGCTGAAAGCGAGGTCGCCGATCTTCTCCGGGAGACCGAGCGCCGTTTCGAAGGTTGCCAGATCGGCAGCTATCCGTTTTTCCGCGAAGGCCGGGTGGGCGCGAATTTCGTCGTCCGCTCAACCGACGCGCATGTCATGGCCGAATGCGTGAAGGCGCTATTCGACGGCCTTATCGCCGCCGGAAGCCAGCCGGTTTCCGGCGGGATCTGATCGGGCTTCCTTAGAAGCTTAGAGGCGCAGGCTATGCTTGCCGAGCGTGCGCACGGTACTCGCCTGCGGGCCTTTCTCGCCCACTTCTTCCGCGAACATCACTCTGTCGCCGGGTTTCAATTCGGCGAAGCCGCCGTTCAAGACGCTGTTGGCGTGAAAATAGATCTCGCGGCCATCGTCGCTGTCGATGAAGCCAAAGCCATCTTTCGAGAGATTGCGGACCGTTCCCAAGGGTTGGCCCTCATGCGCCTTTATCTTTCCCTGGATTCGGCGGGCCTGATCCTGGAGCGCGCGGCGGGCACGCTTGAAGGCGTCGTCGATCGCGAAGATCGGCCTGCTCAGCCGTTCATCTTCGGGCGGGGCGCGCTTGATGTTGACCAGGCGGCCGTCGGGCAGGCTGAGATGAATGGCGATTTCATAGAGCCCGCCGGTGTGATGCCGGCTGCCCGGTCCCCGCACGACGACCCGGCACGCGGTGATCCGGCCGAAGCGGCTTTCGAGCATGGCGACACCGTTTTCGACATGTTTGCGTAGCGGTACGGAAGGTTCGCAGTCGATGAAATCGATTTGGGGAAGGGTTTCCATGCACAACTCCAGGTCAATCGTGACGCATTGGCCCCGATCCGGGATGTGCCGGACGGGGCGATGGCAAGGCGAGTTCGGCGATCGCTGCGGCATCCTGCCTTCACGGCCTTGCTGGAGATCAGCCTAACAGCGCGGCGCGCCGCCGCTCTTGACCGGTATCAAGAATGCTGGAGCGGGTGAAGGGAATCGAACCCTCGTCGTAAGCTTGGGAAGCTTCTGCTCTGCCATTGAGCTACACCCGCCTGATCGGTCTATTGCCACGCTGCCTGCGCCGCTGTCGAGATGAATCCGGCCATCCGTGGTTGCGGAATCGGGTTGTCCGCATTCGAGTTTAAAAAAGCTGTGCCACCGTGAAACAGCTTGAGAAAAACCACGCCAGACCAAGTAAAATCTTCGGTTAGTCGAGCATATCCGCCGTTCAATATGGTGAACGACCATGGTTAATCTAGGCTTGCCGAGCGTCGAGACCGGGCCGTCGTAATCGGTGGTGCCGATACATTCCAACTTGGTTGGGATGTCAGCGGTCAGTTCAGTTGTGTCTGAGGAGAATGCGCGATGAAAGTCAGTCTTATTGCAATCGCAGCCACGATGTCTTTGCTGTCAACGCCAGCGCTTGCGGCGGTCTATGTCGTTGACGCCCAGGCGAACAGCGTCACCGGCGGAACCGGTGTTTCGACCCATAGCGTCGCAACCGGTGACGCGCTCACGGTGTCATCGGACACCAATGATCTGTGGAGCGCGGGCGTCTTGCCCCGCTTTTCCGATGCCAGCGGCCTGACCGGCGATCGCCTGGCGACCGCGCTCGACGACAGTGGTCAGCCAGTCGGAACGCTGATCGGTCAGGACTTCGGGCTTTGGACGTTCAACGGCCTGACGGCGCCGTTCGGCGCGTTGGTTGGCGAGATTGGCGGCGTCTATCAGTTGCTGGGCGCCAATTTCAGCGGCAGCGCCTGGGGCGATGGCGCATTGCGGTTGTTCTATTGGGATGCGAACAACGAGGACAATGATGGCTCGATCGCGTTCGATGTGTCGACAGGCCTTTCTCCCATCCCCGAACCGGCCACATGGGTGATGCTGATTGCCGGTTTCGGCCTGGTGGGCGCCGCGCTGCGCAGCAATCGGGGCGTGGTGAGGACATTGTCCTGACAGGAGAAAACGGGCGTGGAACGCAGCGCCTTCTTGATCAGCGAAGGGCCGGAGGATTTCTCCGGCCCCTTTTTCATGATCAATTTGCGGGAACCCGTGCAGGAAGCGCTTTCCGCAAAAAACCGCGCAATTTCGCTACGTTCAATGGCCATTAATAAGAAATTAATGTCCGCGGCATTATCTTATCGGACAATAAAAAAATCATAAGTTTTGCAATCATTTGCCTTCTGGTCAGGCCGCTGATTTCGTCGGCGGGCGTCCGGCGTCACAATAACGATAAAGGGGAATAGCGATGACACGTACCGACCTTCTCAAATCAACCGCCATCCTGGCCGCGACGATCGCGTTCGCGCTGCCGGTGGGTTCTGCTGCCTATGCACAGTCGGTCGTTGCCGACGTCGCGACCGAAATGTCCCATGATGACGCCTCCGAGGCGAAAGAGGGCAATTCCGAGGCCGTCCGTGAAGCGGCGCACGAAGCTGGCGAAGCGGCCCGCGAGGCAGCGCACGACACGGCTGAGGAAGCGCGCGAAGCTGGCCACGATGCGGCTGAAGCAGCGCGCGACGCCGCTCATGACGCGGCCGAGGCCGCCCAGGAAGCAGCGCACGACGCAGCCGAGGCGGCAGAGGAAGCCGCTCATGATGCGGCTGAGGAAGCCACTGACGATGCGAGCGAAGACGCCGCCCATGACGCCACCGAGGCGGCAGAGGAAGCCGCTCATGATGCGGCTGAGGAAGCCGCCAACGATGCGAGCGAAGACGCCGCTCATGATGCGGCCGAGGCTGCTGAGGAAACTGCTCAGGAAGCCGCAGAGGAAGCCGCTCATGAGGCTGCGGAAGCCGCTCGTGAGGCCGCTGAAGCCGCTGCGGAAGCTGCCCGGGAGGCTGCTGAAGAGGCGGCGCAGCATGCCGCTGAGGAAGCCGGTCAGGGCGGCTGAAGCGCTCCCTCGCCGCGAATATGACGCTTGGCGGAAACGCCCAATCACAGGATCGATGTAACTCATGATTTATCAGAAGAAGACGCCCCTCGCATTGGGCGTCCTGGTGGCTGCGTGCGCCGCAACCCCGGCCTTGGCCAAGGACGATCAACCCTGGTCGCTCACCGTCAAGGCGGGGGTCGAATATGACAGCAACGTCACCGTGGAGCAGACCGACGTCACGACCAATGTCGGCGACAGCCTGCTCAACCTTGGCGTCGAAGCGGGTTATAAGCTGATCGATAACAAGAATGGCGACAAGCTATCCATCGCCTATGACTTCTCGCAGAGCCTGCACCAGGATCTGACGGATTTCGACATCCAGAGCCACAGCGGCACCATATCGGGAGCCACCGAAGTGGCCGGCGCGACGCTCGGCATGAGCTACAGCTTCTATCACCTGTTGCTGGGCGGCGATCGTTTCCTCGACATGCAGGTGCTGAATCCGAGCGTTTCCGGCTTCATCGCGCCCAATGTCTATGCGCGGGGCGCCTACAGTTATTTCGACAAGAATTTCAAAGTGGCGAACGATCGCGACGCCGAAAACCACCAGGGCGCTGCCGATCTCTATTACTTCTTCAATAATTCCCGGTCGTACTTCACTGTCGGCGGGCGTTACGAAACCGAGAACGCGGTCGGCCCGGAGTTCGATTATGATGGCTTCGCGCTGAACGCCAATGTCCAGTTCCCGCTGATGCTGACCGGGGACAAGGGCAAGATCAACCTTGGCTATGCCTACCGCAAGCGGGATTATGACAATGTCACCCCATCGCTGGGCGAGAAGCGGCACGAAAACCGTTCGACCTTCAAGGCGATGGCCGAAACGCCACTGATCAAGGCGCTCAGCCTGCGCGTCGAATATCAGTACACGGACCGCAATTCCAACTATCTGCCGTCCAACTACACCGAAAATCTGGTCAACGGGACGCTGAGCTATCGCTTCTGATGGCCTGATCGGGGTCTGACAGTCCTCACACATGAAAAAGGCCGGGATCAAACCCGGCCTTTTTTATTCATGGCGATATCGATGCGCGTCAGGCGACCTGGGCGGCGATGCCTTCCTCGGGATCGCGCAGCACATAGCCGCGTCCCCACACGGTTTCGATGTAATTGTCGCCGTCACAGGCCATCGAGAGCTTCTTGCGCAGCTTGCAGATGAACACGTCGATGATCTTGAGTTCGGGCTCGTCCATGCCGCCATAGAGATGATTGAGGAACATCTCCTTGGTGAGCGTGGTGCCCTTGCGGAGCGAAAGCAGCTCCAGCATCGCATATTCCTTGCCGGTCAGATGAACGCGCGCGCCATCGACCTCGACGGTCTTGGCGTCAAGGTTGACCGCCAGCTTGCCGGTGCGGATCACCGATTGGCTGTGACCCTTGGATCGCCGCACGATCGCATGGATGCGCGCAACCAGTTCCTCGCGGTGGAAGGGCTTGGTGACATAATCGTCCGCGCCGAACCCGAGGCCCCGGGTCTTGCTGTCCAGTTCCGATTGGCCGGAGAGGATCAGCACCGGCGTTCCCACCTTGTTGGCGCGCAATTTCTTCAGGACGTCATAGCCGTGCATGTCGGGCAGATTGAGGTCGAGAAGGATGATGTCGTAATCGTAAAGCTTACCGAGATCCAAACCTTCTTCGCCAAGATCTGTCTGGTAAACGTTGAAGCCTTCTGTGGTCAGCATCAGCTCGATGCTTTTCGCGGTTGTCGGCTCGTCCTCGATCAAAAGCACGCGCATTTCGGCAATCCCCTTTATCCTGCGCGGACCAGCGCCCCCGCTCCCGCACTTAAGACACATAGTTAACAAGAGTTGTTATCGTGCGGAATCCTTAAGAGGCCGTTAAAATTATTAAGGAAGATGAACGGGTGCTCACTGTGTCCCAAAAGCCACGGTTCTGGATGGGGCGTTGGTCCAGCGGCTGTATGTCGCTGCTGATCGCGAAGCAGGGCTGATGCGTCAGGGGCGGTTCGGATAACCGCGGCCAGCCAGGGGATGGAGGCACAAAAAAACCCGGCAGCGCGGCCGGGTGAAGCAGGGAGCGGGCGGGGAACCGCGTTCTCCCGCCCGCATCCGAATTACTGCCGTTCGTAAAGCGCCTTGTAGTGCTGGATACGTGTCACCCTGAGGCCGGGCATGCCCGACCGGTCGACGGCGCGCTGCCAGCTCGAAAATTCCTCAAGCGTCAGGCCGTAGCGTTCGCAGGCTTCATCCACGCTCAGCAGGCCGCCGTTGACGGCTGCGACCACTTCCGCCTTGCGGCGGACCACCCAGCGGCTGGTGCCGGGCTTGGGGAGCCGGTCAAGCGTCAGCGGCTCGCCGAGCGGGCCGATCACTCGTGTAGGGCGGATGGTATTTTGTTCGATCATTATGTCCTGACCCGATTGTTTAGTGCTGTCTGGTGCCGACAAATTAGCCTCTGATCCTTCAATGAAAGTCTAAGTCGAAGGGTAAAGACCGCATTCATGGTCGATAAAGGTAGTCGGAAGCTTAACATTGCGGCTGGTTCGGTGCGTCGAGCCTGTCGCCGGACGCAATCGTGGCGGTGGTGGCGGCTGTTCCCTTCAGCAGTCGTGCGGTCGAGACGCTGAACGAGACGGCGGGTACGGGCAGCGATTCGCCGCCCACGTCCGCGCCGGCGGTTGCCTGGTTCGTGATTCCTGTCGGATCGGCCGGTGCACCGGGAGCGAGCGCCCGCACGAGCCTGGCCAGTTCGGGATCGAGGCGGCTGCGCGCCGCGCTGTCGGAAGCGCGAACACGGACGCTGGGGACAGTCCTGGCCTGCGGGGCGGTCAGCGCTGCAACCAGCGCGGCGAAATCGATCCGCCCGCCCGCTTCGGGCAAAGGCATGTCGTCCACATCCTGCCCGGAAAAGGCATTGTCCATTCCGTGACCCCGCTCACATCCCCCGGGAGCATGTCGCCGCCCGTCGAAGGAGCGGTTGTAACAAAGCCAGGTTTCGGCATGTTTAACGGCAACGCGCCCTCGGCATGAGCAGCCTCGGCAGGCGGTGGACTGGCGCGGCAGGCCGGGAACGCCTATCTGCGCGGTCGTGACCGCTATCGATCTTGATCTTGCCAAGCCGCTGGCCCGCGCCCGCGTCGTCGTCGCCATGTCCGGCGGCGTCGACAGTTCGGTGGTGGCGGCGTTGTGTGCGGCGAGCGGCGCCGAAACCATCGGCGTGACGCTGCAGCTCTACGATCATGGCGCCGCGGTCAACAATCCCAAGAGCTGCTGCGCCGGCCGTGATATCCATGATGCCCGCGCGGTCGCGGAGCGGCTCGGCATCGCCCATTATGTGCTCGATTATGAAAGCCGCTTCCGCGAACAGGTGATCGACGATTTCGCCGACGCCTATCTCGCTGGCCGCACCCCGATCCCGTGCGTGCGCTGCAACCAGAGCGTGAAGTTCGCCGACCTCCTGAAAGTCGCGCGCGATCTCGGCGCCGATTGCCTCGCCACCGGCCATTATGTCCGCCGGATTGGCGGCGCGAGCGGCGCGGAGCTGCACCGCGCGGTCGATCCGGCGCGCGACCAGAGCTATTTCCTGTTCGCCACCACCCAGGACCAGCTCGATTATCTGCGCTTCCCGCTCGGCGGGCTGGAGAAGAGCGCTGTCCGCGCGCTTGCGGCCGAACATGGCCTTGGCGTCGCGGGCAAGCCCGACAGCCAGGACATCTGCTTCGTTCCCGGCGGCGACTATGCGGCGGTCGTCCGCAAGGTCCGGCCCGAGGCGGAGACGGCGGGCGACATCGTCGGGCTCGACGGCAAGGTGCTCGGCCGTCATCGCGGCCTCATCCATTTCACCGTCGGCCAGCGGCGCGGCATCGACATCGGCGGCCAGCCCGAGCCGCTCTACGTCATCCGTCTCGATGCCGAGACCCGGCAGGTGGTGGTGGGCCCGCGCGCGGCGCTGGCGGTGTCGGCGGCGCGATTGTCCGAGGTCAACTGGCTCGGCGGTGACTATCGGGGGCCGGTGACAGCCAAGGTCCGCTCGCTGGCGAAGCCCGTCCCGGCGCGCTTCGATGGCGGGACGGTCCACTTCGACAGCCCCGAATATGGCGTCGCCCCCGGTCAGGCGGCGGTGCTCTACGCCGGCGACCGCGTGCTCGGCGGCGGCTGGATCGAGGAAACCGTTCCGGCGCTCGCGCCGGCTATAGCCTGAACGAACCCTCGATCACGGTCACGCACTGGCCGCCCAATACGGCGCGGTCGCCGGCAAGGCGGCACTCGACCCGTCCGCCGCGCTTGCTCGCCTGAAATGCCGTGAAGCGGTCGCACTCGAGGCGGCCCGCCCAGAACGGGGTCAGCGCGGCATGGGCCGATCCGGTGACCGGATCCTCGTCCACCCCCCAGGCAGGCACGAACACGCGGCTGACGACGTCGTAATCCCCATCGCCGGGCGCGGTGACGATCGCCATCACCGAAATCCGGGCGAGCGCGCGGATGTCGGGCTGGAGCTCGCGGACCGACTGGGCGTCGGGCAGCAGGATGATCGCGGTGTCCTCGACGCCCGAGATCGAGATGTAGATCAGTGCGTCGGGCGTGCCGAGCGCTTCGCGCAGCGTCGCGTCGGCGGTGGCCTCGACCAGGGTGATGGGCAGGTCGAGCTCATAGCCGGTGCCGCTGCGCCGGACCTCGAGGATTCCGGCCTTGTGGGTGCGGAAGCGGATGGCCTCGCGCTCCGGCATGTCGCCCAAGAGCACATGGCCGCTCGCCAGCGTGGCGTGCCCGCACAAGGCGACCTCCATCGTCGGCGTGAACCAGCGCAGCTCATAATCGGCGTCGCCCGTGGCGGGCACAAGGAACGCCGTCTCGGCCAGATTGTTCTCGGCGGCGATCGCCTGAAGCGTCGCATCGTCGAGCCATGCGCCCAGCGGCATCACGGCGGCCGGATTGCCGGTGAAGGGCCGGTCGGCGAAGGCGTCGACCTGGACGAAGCGGAGCGTGCTCACCGGCGGCGCACCTCCTCGACCGGGATGTTGCCGAGATCGTCGGTATGGCCCTCGGGGTCGGGATGGATCAGCACCTCGGTGCCGGGAAAGGCCTCCATCAGCTTTGCCTCAACCTCGTCCATCACCCGGTGCGCCTCCGCCACCGTCATCTGGGGATCGACCCAGACGTGAAACTGCACGAAGTCGGAGGTGCCGCTGGTCCGCGTGCGCAAGTCGTGAATGCCCTTCAGCTCGGGGTGGGTGGCGGCGACGGCCAGGAATTTCTTGCGGCGATCTTCGGGCCATTCGCGGTCCATCAGCTGGTCGACGGCGTGGGTGGCCGCGTCCCAGGCGTGCCAGGCGAGCCATCCGGCGATCGCGATGCCGAACAGCGGATCGGCGCCGCGCAGCCCGAGAAAGCTGTCGAGCACCAACGCCGCGATCACCGACAGGTTGAGCAGCAGGTCCGATTGATAGTGCACGCTGTCCGCCTTGATCGCCACCGATCCGGTCTTTGCGATCGTCTGCCGCTGATAGGCGACGAGGACGAGGGTGACGACGATGGCGACCAGCGATACCCCGATGCCAAACCCGGCGGCCTCCGGCGCGCGGGCGGCGCCCAATCGGCTGATTCCGCGCCAGGCGATGCCGGCCGCCGATCCCATGATCAGCACCGTCTGGAACAGCGCGGCGAGCGATTCGGCCTTGCCGTGGCCGAATCGGTGGTCGGCGTCGGCGGGCGTCGCCGCCAGCCGGACGCCATAGAGCGTCACCAGCGAAGCCAGCACGTCGAGCAGCGTGTCGGCAAGCGATCCCAGCATCGCCACCGAATCGGTCCGCCAGGCGGCGTAAATCTTGAGCAGCAGCAGGAACAGCGCCGTCGCGACCGAGGCCATCGCCGCGCGGGCGGTCGCCTTGCCATGGCTGATCAGACGCTCATGGTTGGCGCTCACGGGTAGAGCAGCCCTTCCTGCCAGCCGCCGCCGGCAGCGGGGGTGAACAGCCGCCGCTCGTGCAGCCGGTGGGGGCGGTCCAGCCAGAATTCCATCCGCTGCGGCGCGACGCGAAAACCCGACCAGTGCGGCGGACGGGAAACGTCCTTGCCCTCGAACCGGGCCTTCACTTCTTCGAAGCGCGCCTCGAAGGTCGCGCGGCTGTCGAGCGGGCGCGACTGGTCGGAGGCCCAGGCGCCGAGTTGCGAATCGCGGTGCCGGGTGGCAAAATAGGCATCCCCCTCGGCGTCGCTCACGCGCGACACCGGACCCTCGATCCGTACCTGGCGGCGCAGCGATTTCCAGTGGAACAGCAAGGCCGCCTTGGGCTGGGCGAGAAGCTCGCCCGCCTTGCGGCCTTCCAGATTGGTATAGAACACGAAGCCGCGCTCATCATGGCCCTTCAACAGCACCATGCGCACCGCAGGCTGCCCATCCGCGCCAACGGTCGCCAATGCCATAGCCGTGGGGTCGTTGGGCTCGCTCACCTTGGCTTCGGCCAGCCAGGTTTCGAACAGCGCGTGGGGATCGGTGTCGGTCATGGTGGACCGTTTAGACGGGCTTCGCCCCAGTGGGAAGGCGCTCCTGGCTGAACCGAGGGTTTGCGGCCCGGCCCGCCGGTGCCGTATCGGGTTCAGATGAAGCCAAGACTCTTGCAAGCAATCCGGTTTATGCACATCTCGCTATCGTTGCGTGTCGGCAACCATGGACGTGAAGCAGGGACAAGACGACAGGGGAAGCATGGCCGATCTCTATTCGACATTGGGCGTGCACAAGGGCGCCTCCGAGGCGGAGGTGAAAAAGGCCTATCGCAAGCTGGCCAAGGAACTGCACCCCGATCGCAACAAGGATGATCCGAACGCCGCCGAACGCTTCGCGCGCGTGACGGCCGCCTACGACCTGCTCTCCGACAAGGAAAAGCGCGCCCAATATGATCGCGGCGAGATCGACGATCAGGGCAACCCCCGGATGCCGTTCGGTTTCAACGGCGGCCATCCGGGTGGCGGCGCGGGCGGGTTCCGGGGCGGTCCCGGCGGCATGCAGTTCGAATTCGGCGAAGGCGATGTCGGGGATATTTTCTCCAGTATTTTCGGCGGAGGGCGCGGCCAGCGCCGGCCAGCCAAGGGCGCGGATGTCGCCTATCGGCTGAACATTCCTTTCGAGGATGCCGCCGCCCTGAAGCCGCAGCGTATCACCCTCGCCAATGGCAAGACGATCGATCTCAAACTGCCCCATGGTGTCGAGGACGGCCGCCAGATGCGGCTCGCCGGCCAGGGCGAGGCCGGCCCCGGCGGCAATGGCGACGCGCTGGTGACGCTCCACATCCAGCCGCATCGGTTCTTCACCCGCGACGGCGATCATGTCCGGCTGGATCTGCCGATCGGTCTCGACGAGGCGGTGCTCGGCGCCAAGGTCAAGGTGCCGACGGTCGAGGGCCCGGTGATGCTGACGGTCCCCGCCGGCTCCAGCTCGGGCAAGGTGCTGCGCCTGAAAGGCCGGGGCTTTCACAACCTCCGGGGCGAACGGGGCGATCAGCTGGTGACCCTGATGGTCGACATTCCCGCCGACGATGCCGAGCTCAAATCCTTCACGGAACGCTGGAAAGAGGGGCGGAAGCGCAACCCGAGAGCGGGCCTTGGCGTTTGATGGCTGAACCCTTTGCGTTGACGTGGCCTGCGCCGCCACATTGGCGTATGGCTAAGTGATGGATATTTCACCTGAATCCCCTGAAGCCCGACGCCGCCGTGCCGGCGCGGCGCGGGAACGGCTGAATCGCGGGCTCGACCGGCTCCGGCCTAGCGCGCGCGTCTTCGAGGTGATCCGGCGGGTGGCGATCGGCACCTATTCGGACGGCTTCATCCACGCCGGAAATCTCGCTTATCTCGCGCTGCTGACGCTGTTTCCCTTCTTCATCGTGGCGGCCGCGGTCGCGCGCGTTCTGGGGCGGACGGAGGACGGCCTGAACGCGGTTCGCGCGTTCATCCACGCGCTGCCGCCCAGCGTTGCCGAGGTGCTGGCGCTGCCGATCAACGATGTGCTCGTTGCACGCTCCGGCTCGCTGCTCTGGCTGGGGGCGCTGGTCGGGCTGTGGACGACGACCAGCTTCATCGAGACGCTTCGGGATATTTTGCGGCGGGCCTATGGCACCGCCTACGGGCGGTCGTTCTGGGAATATCGGCTGGGCGCGATCGGCCTCATCATCGGTTCGGTGCTGCTGCTGATGACCGCGTTCAGCCTTCAGGTCATCCTATTGGGGATCGAGCAGTTCCTGCACGAAATCCTGCCGTTCATGGATGTGACCTCCCGCTGGATCAGCGTGTCGCGCCTGGCGCCGCCGATTATCCTCTACGGGGCGCTCTACATGCTCTTCTACACCCTGACCCCGCATGACTATCGCGGGGGCAGCTCTCCCAAATGGCCCGGCCCGGCCTTCGTCACTTTGTGGTGGACGGCAACGACGGCGCTGCTCCCGGTCGTGCTCCGGCAATTCGGCGGCTATGGCCTCACTTATGGCAGTCTCGCCGGGGTGGTGATCGCTTTATTGTTCTTTTTCGTCATCGGTTTGGGCGTGGTGATCGGCGCGGAATTGAACGCGGCACTGGCGGAAACCCCCGAGGGCGATCTAAAGGAAACCGAGATCACGCAAGAATGAGGGTGGAATGGCGGGATTGATGCAAGGCAAGCGCGGGCTGATCATGGGGCTCGCCAACGATCGGTCGCTCGCCTGGGGGATCGCGAAGGCGCTTCATGCCCAGGGTGCGGAGATGGCGTTCAGTTACCAGGGCGAGGCGCTGGAAAAGCGCGTCCGCCCGCTGGCGGCCGAGGTGGGCTCCGATTTCCTGATCGATTGCGACGTGTCCGACATGGCCGCGCTCGACAGCGCCTTCGACACGCTCGCCAAGACCTGGCCGACGATCGACTTCGTCGTTCACGCGATCGGCTATTCGGACAAGAACGAGCTGCGCGGCCAGTTTGTCGACACCAGTCTCGACAATTTCCAGATGACCATGAACATTTCCGCCTACAGCTTCGTCGCGGTCACGCGGCGCGCCCGGGCGATGATGCCCAATGGCGGCAGCCTGGTAACGCTCACTTATTATGGCGCGGAAAAGGTCATTCCTCATTACAACGTCATGGGCGTCGCCAAGGCGGCGCTGGAAACCTCGGTCAAATATCTCGCCATGGATCTGGGGCCGGAGAATATCCGCGTCAACGCGATCTCCGCCGGGCCGATCAAGACGCTGGCGGCCAGCGGCATCGGCGATTTCCGCTACATCCTGAAGTGGAATGAACTGAATTCGCCATTGCGCCGCAACGTCACCATCGAGGATGTCGGGGGGGCGGGGCTGTATCTTCTGTCCGATCTTTCGTCCGGCGTCACCGGCGAGATCCATCATGTCGATGCCGGCTACAACGTCATCGGCATGAAGGCCGAAGACGCGCCGGATATCGCGCTGGCATGAGCTTCAACACCTTCGGACGCGCCTTCCGCTTCACCACCTGGGGGGAAAGCCACGGGCCCGCCCTCGGCGCGGTGGTCGATGGCTGCCCGCCGGGGCTTGCGCTGAGCGAGGCCGATCTCCAGCCCTGGCTCGACAAGCGCCGTCCGGGCACTTCGCGCTTCACCACCCAGCGGCAGGAGCCCGATCAGGTCCGCATCCTGTCGGGGGTGTTCGAGGGCAAGACCACCGGCACGCCAATCAGCCTGATGATCGAGAATGTCGACCAGCGCTCCAAGGATTATTCGGACGTCGCCAAGGCCTATCGGCCGGGGCACGCCGACTACACTTATGACGCCAAATACGGCTTCCGCGATTATCGCGGCGGCGGCCGGTCGTCGGCGCGGGAGACGGCGGCGCGCGTCGCGGCCGGCGGGGTCGCGCGGCTGGTGATTCCCGAGGTCCGCATCCGCGCTTATGTCGTCGAAATCGGCGGCGATGCGATCGATCGCGCCGCCTTCGACGACGCCCAGATCGACGCGAATCCCTTTTTCTGCCCCGATGCCGCGGCCGCCTTGCGCTGGGAAGCGCTGGTCGATGCGGCGCGCAAGGCGGGTTCCAGCCTTGGCGCGGTCGTCGAATGCGTCGCCACCGGGGTTCCGGCGGGCTGGGGCGCGCCGATCTATGCCAAGCTCGACAGCGATCTCGCCGCGGCGATGATGGGGATCAACGCGGTGAAGGGCGTCGAGATCGGCGACGGCTTTGCCGCCGCCCGGCTGCGCGGCGAGGAGAATGCCGATCCGATGCGCCCCGGCGAGAATGGCCTGCCGGAGTTCCTTGCCAATCACGCCGGCGGGGTCGCGGGCGGCATCGCCACCGGCCAGCCGGTCATCGTGCGCATCGCGCTGAAGCCGACCTCGTCGATCCTGACTCCGGTCCCGACCATCGGCAGCGATGGCGAGGCGACCGAAATCCAGACCAAGGGGCGGCATGACCCTTGCGTCGGCATTCGCGCCGCCCCGGTCGCCGAGGCGATGATGGCGCTGGTGCTGGCCGATCAGAAGCTGCTCCACCGCGCGCAATGCGGCTGATCGCCGCCAGTGTCTGCTTCGCGACGCCGATCGGCTATTAGACGAACGCGCTGGTCTATGCCGCCGGCGATTATCGCTTTGCCGATTTCGTCCGCATCGGCATTCCCCTCAACCTGGTCGTGGGGTCGGCAGCCTGTCTTGCACTGACAGCGCTTTACTGAGCGTCTTTCCATTGGTCGCGTAAGGCCATCCCGTTAACCATGACTCGTGGCGGAGACACGCCTAGTCGCGGATCGCAAACGGCTCGGAATCAGGGCTTCGCGGTTATAGTCTTCCCGACCGCAGTATCGGTCATGTTTCAGGAGACGGTCATGAAGACCACAATGCTTGCGATTTCGGCGTCCCTCTTGCTGCTGCCTGCCGCCGCCATGGCGCAGACGGCCGACCCGGCAGCCGAGCCGCCGGGCGCCATCACCGCCACCGACGCGGGCGTCAGCGCCGGGGCGAACGTCACATCACCGATGGTCGACGGCGTGACCCCGGCCGGCAAGGCCCCGGCGAGTGCCGCGGTCTCGACCGAGACCCAGGGATCGGCGTCGGCAACCACTGATGCCACGACGAGCCAGGAGCCGACGTTGAAGAAGACGAAAAAGAAAAAGCCGAACTGATCGCGCTTTTTTGAAGGAGAAGGTCGCCCGGGGTTCTTCCCCCCTGTCTCCGGGCGGCCTTTTTCACCCTGATACGAGGTCTAGCCCGCGCGTCTTCCGATGAGGGTGCCCTTGATGCCGGGCACGAAGCGGAAGTCGAAATCGGGCCAGTCGCGCCGCCAGCGCCGCGCGACCACGCGTTCTCCGAGGCGCGCCGCATCATCAAGCATCACCACGCCCCCTGGCGAAATCCGGTCGAACACCGCATCGGCGCCGCCGCGCGTGAACGGATGAAGGGCCCAGGGCGGGCCATCGATCACCAGCAGATCGATGCTGGGCGGCAGCAGCTCCGGATCATACCAGCATCCCGGCCACGCCGCGCTGGCGGTCAGCGGCGCCAGCCTGACATCGCCCGCCAGGCTGAGCCGCGCCAGGCGTTCCGCAGTCTCGGTGACGAATCGAATATCCGAATCAAAGCTGAATAGCCGTCCCGTGCCGGCGAGTTGAAGCGCCCGCGCCGCGACGATCGTCGAAGCCCCGCCGCCGAACTCCACCACCGTCTCGGGCGTTTGCTCACCGATATGGGTCGCGATGAGGTCCAGAAAGCCGGCGTCTGCCCGCCAGCTGCCGAGCGGCGGCAGCGCGTCATCCGAGAAATCGAGCTTGTGCAGCAAGGCGATGCGTGCGGCGCTTCCGCCGCCCAGCAGGCTTTTCAGCAGCCACGGCCACTGGATCGCGCCGAACGCCAGAACCGCGGCCCAGTCGCCCAGCGATCGCTGGGAACTGCCGGACAGCGCGGCGCGGGGTGCCTGATCGGCATAGTGGCTGTCAGCGCTGCTCATGGTTCGCCTTCCGGGCCTGGTTCGCCACTAAACTGGCCTGATTGCCACTTGTGCCCGGATCAATCTTCGAACGGATCACGGACGAGGATGGTGTCCTCGCGCTCCGGGGACGTGGAAACCAGCGTCACCGGGCAATGGATCAATTCCTCGATCCGGCGGATATATTTGATCGCCTGCGCCGGTAGTTGCGCCCAGCTGCGCGCGCCCTGGGTGGATGATTTCCAGCCCTCGATGCGTTCGTAGATCGGCTCGACCGCGGCTTGGTCGGCGGCATGCGCCGGGAAATGATCGAGCGTCCGGTCGCCCAGCCGGTAGCCGGTGCAGATGCAGATGTCGTCGAGGCCGTCGAGCACATCGAGCTTGGTGAGCGCGATCCCGGTGACGCCTGAGACCGCCACCGATTGCCGCAGCAGCACCGCGTCGAACCAGCCGCACCGGCGCTTGCGCCCGGTCACTGTGCCGAATTCGTGGCCGCGCTCGCCCAGCCGCTGTCCGATCTCGTCGTCGAGTTCGGTCGGGAACGGGCCGGCGCCGACGCGCGTCGTATAGGCCTTGACGATTCCCAGCACGAAACCGGTTGCCGACGGCCCAAGGCCTGATCCGGCGGCGGCGGTCCCGGCAACGGTGTTGGACGAGGTGACGAAGGGGTAGGTGCCGTGATCGACGTCCAGCAGCATGCCCTGCGCGCCTTCGAAGAGGATGCGGTCGCCGCGCCGCCGGGCTTCGTTCAAGGTGACCCAGACCGGCTTGGCATAGGGCAGGATGAACGGCGCGATTTCGGTGAGATCGGCCTTCAGCCGCTCGCGATCGATCGGCGGCTCGCCAAAACCGGCGCGGATCGCGTCGTGATGCGCGCACAGCCGGTCGATCTGCGGGTCGAGCTGATCGAGATGCGCGAGATCGCAAACCCGGATCGCCCGGCGGCCGACCTTGTCCTCATAGGCCGGGCCGATGCCGCGCCGGGTGGTGCCGATCTTGAACTCGCTGGCGTCCTCGCGCAGCCCGTCGAGGTCGCGATGGAACGGCAGGATCAGCGGGCAGGTCTCGGCGAGCTGGAGATTGTCGGGGCTGATTGAAACCCCCTGGCCGCGCAGCTTCTCGACCTCGGCCTTGAAGTGCCAGGGGTCGAGCACCACGCCATTGCCGATCACCGACAGGGTGCCGCGCACGATGCCCGACGGCAGCAGCGACAGCTTGTAGGTCTGGTTGCCGATCACCAGCGTATGGCCGGCATTGTGACCGCCCTGGAAGCGCACCACCACATCGGCGCGCTCGGACAGCCAGTCGACGATCTTGCCCTTGCCTTCGTCGCCCCATTGCGCGCCGATCACCGTGACATTGGCCATAATCAGAATTGCTCCTTTGCGCCGGGCTTCCGGCCCGGGGACGAGGTCAGACTTTCAGGGCTTCCTGCCCGGTCCAGACATGCGAGCAGCCCAGTCGCTGCGCATCGCAGTTCATGGTCAGCGCCGCCACCGTCGCCCAGCCTTCGGCGCGCAGCTTCTGCCCGGTCTCGGCGGCGGTGCCAAGTGGCAGGAAGATGCGGTTGCGTCCTTCCCGGCCCAGTCCGATGTCGATCAGCGGATCGAGATAGAGCGAAAAGCCGACCGCAGGCTCTTCGCCGCCGTCGCCATGAACCACGGTGTAGCTGCCGCCGCGTCCCACTTCGCCGCGCGCTCCCGCGACGAACAGCGAAAAGCCGATCCAGCTTTGATATTCGAAACCATGGCGTTCGGTGGGATCGAGGGTGATGGTCGCGCGGCCACCGATTCCGGCTGCGATCCGCTCGATGCCGTCCAGGCGAGGGCCAAGCACCGCCTGTCCGGGCAGTCCGCGCAGCCGTTCGACCGCGGAGTGCAGTGGTCCGGCGGCGGCGATCAGCGGCTGATAGGCGTCCGCGCCGAGCATATGCAGCGCGGCGGCGTCCTTGCCGTCCAGGCTGTGCTGGACGTCGCGGATCTTGTCGCTCGACAGCTTCATCGGCCCCTGGGCCAGGGCCTCGACCAGATCGGGCAGGGTGAGATCGATGGAGATGTCGCTGGCGCCCATCGCGGTCAGCGCCTCGATCGCGACCGAGATCATCTCGATCGCCGCCTCCACCGAATCCAGTCCGATCAGCTCGGCGCCTGCCTGGGCCATCTCGCGTTCGGGACGGAGCTGGGTGCCGCGCACCTTCAGCACCTGCCCGCCATAAGCGAGCCGCAGCGGCCGGGCGCGCTTGGCCATGCGGGTCGAGGCGATCCTGCCGACCTGTGCGGTGATATCGGGGCGCAGCGCCAGGGTGCGCTGCGACACCGGGTCGACGAAACGCAGCAGATCCTGCGCCCGCGCCGATTTCAGGCGTCCGACCAGATTGGCCTCGAACTCGGCGAGAGGCGGTTGCACCCGTTCATAGCCGTGCGCCGCGGTGACATCGATCACCCGGCGCAGCAGCGTCGCCGCTGCCTCCGCTTCCGGCGGAAGCCGGTCGCGCAGGCCTTCGGGCAGCAGTCCGGGTGCGATGTCAGTCATGCAGGGCTCTTAGCAAGAGTGCACGATCATGCCAGCAAAAGCATGAACCGGAAAATCAGAACCGCAGGGCTTTCGCATAGCGAACCGTGGACATCTTGCGGATCTTTTCCAGAACGTCCTCGCCGACCGGGCTGTCGACCGAAAGCAGCAGCACCGCATCGTTGCCGGCATCGCGCCGTCCGAGATGGAAGGTGCCGATGTTGACATTGGCCTCGCCCAGCAAGGTGCCGACCCGGCCGATGAAGCCGGGCTTGTCCTCGTTGTTGACGTAGATCATCTCGCCATCGAGATCGGCCTCGACGCCGATGCCGAAGATTTCAACGAGGCGCGGCGAATTGTCGCTGAACAGGGTGCCGGCCACCGACCGCTCGCCCTGCTGCGTTTTCGCCGAGACGCGGACCAGCGTGTGGTACACGCCCTCGCGCTCGTGCCGGATCTCGCGGACGTCGAGACCGCGTTCCTTGGCGAGGAAGGGGGCGTTGACCATGTTCACCGTGTCCGAATGGACCTTCATGAATCCGGCCAGCACTGCGCCGGTGATCGGCTTCTGGTTGAGTTCCGCCGCTGCGCCCTCGACCTCGATCGAAATGCCGAGCAGCGCATCATGGGCCAGCTGGCCGACCAGGCTGCCGAGCTTTTCGGCGAGCGCCATATAGGGCTTCAGCTTCGGCGCTTCCTCGGCCGATAGGCTCGGCATGTTGAGCGCGTTGGTGACGCCGCCCGAAACCAGGAAGTCGGCCATCTGCTCGGCGACCTGGATCGCGACATTGACCTGCGCCTCCGAGGTCGAGGCGCCGAGATGCGGGGTGCAGATCAGGCCCGGCGTTCCGAACAGCGGATTGTTGGTCGCCGGCTCCTCGGCGAACACGTCGAGCGCCGCGCCGCCGACATGGCCCGATTCGAGCGCCGCCTTCAATGCCGCCTCGTCGATCAGCCCGCCGCGCGCGCAGTTGATGATCCGCACGCCCTTCTTGGCCTTGGCGATATTCTCGGCGGAGAGGATGTTGCGGGTGGATTCGGTCAGCGGCGTGTGCAGCGTGATGAAGTCCGCGCGCTTCAGCAGATCGTCGAGCGTCACCTTCTCGATGCCCATTTCCACGGCGCGGTCGGGCGTCAGGAAGGGATCGAAGGCGACCACCTTCATCTTGAGGCCGAGCGCGCGGTCGGCGACGATCGAGCCGATGTTGCCGGCGCCGATCAGGCCCAGGGTCTTGCCGGTCAGCTCGACGCCCATGAAGCGGTTCTTTTCCCACTTGCCGGCCTGGGTGGAGGCATCGGCGGCGGGAAGCTCGCGGGCGAGCGCGAACATCAGCGCGATGGCATGTTCGGCGGTGGTGATCGAATTGCCGAACGGCGTGTTCATCACCACCACGCCCTTGGCGCTGGCGGCGGGCACGTCGACATTGTCGACGCCGATGCCGGCGCGGCCGACCACTTTCAGGTTGGTGGCGTGCCCCAGCAGCTCCTTGGTCACCTTGGTGGACGACCGGATGGCGAGCCCGTCATATTGGCCGATGATCGCCGTCAGCTCGTCCTTGGAAAGGCCGGGCTTCACGTCGACCTCAACGCCGCGCGCGCGGAAGATCTCGGCGGCTTTCGGGTCCATCTTGTCGGAAATCAGTACTTTGGGCATTTTCGTTTTCCCTAAGGTCTTGTCATTCCCACGAAGGCGGGAATCCATGAACACAGGACGAGAAGAACTGGTCGGAAACAGTGTTCATGGATCCCGGCCTTCGCCGGGATGACGGTCAAATCAATTTCAGGCGCGCGCCTCATTCCAAGCCCAGTCGAGCCAGGGGCCGAGCGCCTCGATGTCGGCGGTGTCGACGGTCGCGCCGCACCAGATGCGGAGGCCCGGCGGGGCGTCGCGATAGCCGGCGACGTCATAGGCGGCATTCTCGGCTTCCAGCAGCGAGGCCATTTTCTTGACCAGCGCCAGCTTTGCCGCATCGTCCATGCCGGCGACCGCATCGTCGGCGAACTTCAGGCAGACGCTGGTCGTCGAGCGGGTGGCGGGATCGGCGGCGAGATGGTCGATCCACGGCGTCTTCTGGACCCAGCGGTCGAGCGCCGCGGCGTTGGCGGAGGCGCGCGCGATCAGCGCGTCGAGGCCGCCAAGCCCCTTCGCCCATTCCAGCGCGAAGATATAATCCTCCACCGCCAGCATCGACGGGGTGTTGATGGTGTCGCCGTCGAAGATCGCGCGGTTCAGCTTGCCGCCCTTGGTCATGCGGAACAGCTTGGGCAGCGGCCAGGCCGGCGTGTAGCTTTCCAGCCGCTCGACAGCGCGCGGCCCGAGGATCAGCATACCGTGCGCGCCTTCGCCGCCCAGCACCTTCTGCCACGAGAAGGTGACGACATCGAGCTTGTCCCAGGGCATGTCCATCGCGAACACGGCGGAGGTCGCGTCGGCGATCATCAGCCCTTCGCGGTTGTCGCGGATCCAGTTGCCGTTCGGAACCCGGACGCCGGAGGTGGTGCCGTTCCAGGTGAAGACGACGTCATGGCTCTGGTTGACGCGGGTGAGGTCCGGCAGTTCGCCATAGGGCGCCTTCACCACTTCGGCGTCGAGCTTCAACTGCTTGACCACGTCGGTGATCCAGCCTTCGCCGAAGCTTTCCCAGGCAAGCATGGAAACGGGGCGGGCGCCCAGCATCGTCCACAGTGCCATTTCGACGGCGCCGGTGTCCGATCCCGGCACGATGCCGATCAGGTGGGTGTCCGGCACCTGCAGGATTTCGCGGGTGAGGTCGATCGCCAGCTTCAGGCGCTGCTTGCCGAGCTTGGACCGGTGCGAGCGGCCGAGTGAATCGACGGCGAGCTTCGCCGCAGCCCAGCCGGGGGGCTTGGCGCAGGGACCGGAGGAAAAATGGGGACGCGCGGGGCGCGTGGCAGGCTTAACAGTCATTTCAAAGTCTCTCCTCGCAGAGAGCACGCGCCGCGTTGGGACGGCGTGGCCCGGCGCCGCTCATAAGGCGATGGGCCGGGCTGTCAAGCACGGCGAGGGCAGGGATGCGACGTCGGATAATTTTACATCTCCATGAAAATGAAGCGCCGGCTCTGACGGATGACGCTACGTTGTCCGCCACTTTTTGAGTCTGGCATGCTCTCTGCTTGGAAACCTAAGTATATCAAGTTTTGGAGTATTCGATCATGACAGCGTTTCGGAAATCACTCCTCGCCGCCGCCGCATTCACCAGCCTGATGGCCACCGCCGCCGGCGCGGCGGTGATCGTCGATCCTGCTCCCTGGCCGGGCGGCGGGCCGGGTGCCTATACGGGCCCGACCGGTTTTGACCATGTTCACAGCTGCGGAACGCAATCGGCGTCCACCACGATTTGCGGTGAGCTTCAGACGGGCGGCCAGCTGGTCACCTATCAGAGCAATAACACGACAAATATGATCGTGAATGGCAGCGGCGTTGCCTATGTGAAGGATGAAGACAACAGCGATAGCCTCCTGTTGTCCGATTTCGACATTTTCCTTACTGACCCGCTTCTCGGCTTCAGTGCCATCGAGTTCAATCTCGAAGCGTCCGGCATTACCGGCCCTGATGGCGTTCCCGTTTGGGCCTTCATGTCGGTCGATTTCCTTGGTGGCGGTTCGGCCAGCCTGGGCAGCTTCGATCTCGCCAATGGCGAGAACAAGTTCCGCGTCTATGGCGATGCGGGAGAGGTGTTCGGCAAGATCAAGTTTGATATCTTCGATGCCAACAGCATGACGGCCAATCGGCGCGGGCTTGAGGGCATCAAACAGGTCGATCTGATTGTCGCTCCCGGCGTGATCCCCGAGCCGGCATCCTGGGCGATGATGATCGCGGGCTTCGGCCTGATCGGCGCGGCGATGCGTCGCCGCAAGATCGAGACGGTTCTCGCCTGAACCACGCGCATTAGGTCTCTGAATAATGGCGCATCGGTTTCCGGTGCGCCATTTTTTGTCCGCCGCAGGCTTGACCCCGGTCGTCTGAGCCGCGAGTCAGGCGGCCATGGGCGCGCCTCGATCAGCCAGCCTTGCAGGTGCATGTGCTTTTCTGCTGTTGCTTGCCGGATGCGGCGGAGGGCCTGAGCCGCGCCGCGTCTCCTCCCAGAACATGGCGGGCGGTATTGCCTCGCCGGCCTTCCGTCAGTGTCGCGCCGCACTGAATAAGGATGCCGTTCGCTACACGGTGCTGCCGGATCGCACCTTCGACGGCGGTTGCCGGGCGGTCGGCGCGGTGCAGTTGCTCGATATCGGCGTGCCGGTTTCGGGCCTCAAGGCGATGACCTGTCCGCTGGCGCTGCATTTCGGCCGCTGGACCGCCACGACGCGTGGGATCGCGCGCGAGACCTTGGGGTCGGAACTGGTGCGGATCGAAAGTTTCGGCACCTATGCCTGCCGGTCGCGCAACAGTCAGGTCGGCGGGCGGCTTTCCGAACATGCGTTCGCCAACGCCGTCGACGTGGCGGCCTTCGTGCTTGCGGACGGACGGCGGATCACGGTGGAGCGCGGCTGGAGCGGCGCCGACCCGAAGGTCCGCGATTTCCTCCGCCGGACGCATCGGGCGGGCTGCAAGGAATTTCAGATCGGCCTGGGTCCCGAGGCCGACCGCTTCCACTATAATCATTTTCATTTCGATATGGGCCGCGGGCCCTATTGCCGTTAACCGGGCGTCCGCCATCTTCGGCTAAGAAGGCTTCAGGAGATAGAATGACCGACAAGCATGTCCCGAAGCGGATCTTTCCGCCGGCCGCGCAGGATGCCGCCGCCGCGCGCGCGACGCCCTCTTCGCCGCAGACCGAGGATTCCGCCTACCGGCTCGCCTTTCAGGACACCGATTTCCTGCTGCGCGAGGATTTACGCCCGGTGCGGTTCCAGCTTGAGCTGCTGAAGCCCGAATTGCTGCTGGAAGAGGCCGGCATCGCTTCGACGCTGGTCTTCTATGGTTCGGCGCGCATTCCTTCGAAGGAAGACGTGCCTGCGATTCGCGACGCCGCCCATACCCCCGCCCAGAAGAAGATCGCCGAGCGTCTCGCCGCCAAGGCTTGCTATTATGACGAGGCCCACAAGCTCGCCCGTCATGCCTCGCGGGTGGCGATGGCGGCAAATCCGCACCATTTCGTCGTCTGCTCGGGCGGCGGGCCGTCGATCATGGAGGCCGCCAATCGCGGCGCGATGGACGAGGGCGCGCCCGCCATCGGTCTCAACATCGTGCTGCCGCACGAACAATTGCCCAATGCCTATGTCACGCCGTCACTGAGCTTTCGGTTTCACTATTTCGCGCTGCGCAAGATGCACTTCCTGCTGCGCGCGCGGGCGGTCGCGGTGTTCCCGGGCGGCTTCGGCACCTTCGACGAATTGTTCGAACTGCTGACCCTGATTCAGACCGGCAAGATTCCGCCGATGCCGGTGATCTTGTTCGGGAAATCCTTCTGGAACCGCGTCGTCGATTTCGATGCGCTGGTCGAAGAGGGTGTCATTTCACCCAATGATCTCAACATCTTCCGCTTCGTCGAGACCGCGGACGAGGCCTGGGCCATCGTCCGTCAGCATTACGAGATCTAGATCTTCATCTGATCAAGTGGATCGTTCTGACCCACTTGATCAGATGAAAGTCTGAATTCTCTCAGTGCGCAGCCGCGGGAGCCGCCGCAGCGGCGGCCTCCGCCGGCGCCGTGGCATTGGCGTCGGCCGCGTTATCGGTGGCGGCTTCCGCACCCTCTTCGGCCGGCTCGGCGGCTTCTTCAGCCGGTACCGGCGGCAGCGGCAGATTGCTGCCCAGCGAGTTCAGATAGACGATCACCGCGGCGCGATCCTCCGGCTTGCCGAGGCCCGCGAAGCTCATCTTGGTGCCCGGCGCATAGGCCTTGGGCGAGGTCAGCCACTTGTCGAGCGCCTCGAAATCCCAGCTTCCCGGCACGCCCTTCAGCGCGTCGGAATAAGCGAAGCCCGCGACATGGCCGTGCGGCTTGCCGACCGTGCCCCACAGATTGGGGCCGATGCCGTTGGCGCCGCCCTGATTGGCGGTGTGGCAGGCCGCGCACTTCTTGAAGATCGCTTCGCCCTGCTGGGCGGTCGCGTTCGCCAGATAGAAGGCGAGCGGCTTCGCTGCGGCTGCGGCGCCCTCGCCGCCTTCGGCCTCGACGCCCTCCACCACGTAACCCATGGTTTCGGGGCGGTGCTCCTTGAAATACATGCCGGTGACGATCGAAAGGCCCAGCGCGACGATGCCGCCAAACAGCACCCAGCCGGCAATCGTATTCGTCTTGTCGTTCATGCCCCCGAACCTCCTGGGTGGATATTTCAGTGCGATCGCACCGTTTGGATAAAAGCGGCCTTCCTTTAGTTGCCTGCTCGCCCGGCTGCAAGAACCGATCACATCTGGGTCCGCATTGCTTGCCGAGCGGGCTTGCCGAGGATAAGCGGCGGGCAATGGACAATTATCCTCCGCCCGCCCGCTTGCTCGTCGATCAGATGCTTCAGGCCGCCGCCGCCGATCCCGCGCGCGCGGTCGCCTTTCAGGGCGCTCCCGGCGCCTATTCGCACCAGGCGGTGCGCGAACTGTTCGCCGATGGCCTGCCGGTGCCGTGCTTCTCGTTCGAGGATGCGCTCGAATGCGTTACCGAAAAACGGGCCGAATATGCCGTCATCCCGATCGAGAATTCTCTGCACGGCCGGGTCGCGGACATCCATTTCCTGCTGCCCGAATCGGGACTCAGCATCATCGCCGAACATTTCGTGCGGGTCCGCCACTGCCTGCTCGCGCTGTCCGAATCCGAAGGGGTGACCGAAGCACTCAGCCACCCGCAGGCGCTTGGCCAGTGCCGCAAATATCTGCGCAGCCATGGCATCAAGCCGGTCGGCTATCCCGATACGGCGGCCGCCGCCGCCGAGGTCCAGCAGCGCGGCAATCCGGCGGTCGGGGCGATCGCATCGGCGCTGGCGGGCGAGCTTTACGGCCTCAAGCCGCTTGCCGAGGGGGTGGAGGATGAGCCCCACAACACCACCCGCTTCGTGGTTCTGGCGCGCGAGCCGCGCACGCCCGATCCCGATCGCCCGGCGATGACGACGCTGGTGTTCGAGGTGAAGAACATTCCCGCCGCCTTGTACAAGGCGATGGGCGGCTTCGCGACCAACGGCGTCAACATGACCAAGCTTGAAAGCTATCAGCGCGGCGCCAGCTTCTCGGCGACCGAATTCTACGCCGATATCGAAGGCCGTCCCGACGAGCCCGCGGTGGCGCGGGCGCTCGAGGAGCTGCGTTTCCACACCAAATGGGTGCGTATCCTCGGCACCTATGCCCAGGCCCGGCCGCGCACCAACAACGGCTAAGGCTAGCCCTCCGCCGCCCAGCGGCTGAGCAGGGTGTGCGCCAGCGCGTAAGGCGGCGCGGTGCGGAAGCGGCCGTCGCCGTTCAGCGCGGCGCGAACCTCGTCGCGGGAAACCCACATCGCCGCTTCCAGCTCGTCCTCGTCGATCACGATGTCGCGTCCCGTCACTTGGGCGAAGCAGCCGATCATCAGCGATGACGGGAAGGGCCAGGGCTGGCTGACGACGTAGCGGACATCGGTGGCGGTCACCCCGGCCTCCTCGTGCAGCTCGCGCGCCACCGCCTCCTCGATCGATTCGCCGACCTCGATGAAACCGGCGAGCGCCGAATAGCTTTGCGGCGGGAAACGCGGCTGCCGCCCCACCAGCACCTGGCCCTCATGCTCGGCCAGCATGATCACCACCGGGTCGACGCGCGGGAATTGCTCGGCGCCGCAACCGGGGCAGGTGCGCATCCATCCGCCGCGCCGCATCTCGGTCGCGGTGCCGCAGGCGGGGCAGTGGCGGTGGCGGGCATGCCAGTCCATCAGGCTGCGCGCGCCGGCATAGCTCGCGGCTTCTTCCGCGCTGATCCGGGCGATCGCCTGATGCGCGGTCAGCGGTTCGGTCGAAAGCTGGCTTGCGCTGAGGTCGACCGCGAAGCGCGGCGCGTCCTGCTCGATTCCCAGGAAGAGCATATCGGCCTCGTCCGGCACCTGCTCCGGGGTCAGCCACAGCAGCCGTTCGTCGAGCAGATGGGGATCGAGCTTCATCAGCGGCAGGAAGCGCGCGTCGGGATGCGCCCGCGCCGCGGCCAGCGCGTCGGCGTTCATCCTGATCTTGTCAGAGCGATTGATCGGCGATCCGGTGAAACCGGGTTTGGGGTTCTGGCTCACAGCTGCCCGATATCCTTGTAAACGGCCTCGGGAACTTCGCTCATCAGCGGGTAGGTTTGCGAGGGCATATATTGCACGAACCAGCTGCCGCGCATCCGGCGGCCGCGATCGGCCCAGGCGATGGTGCCTGCCGCGCCCGCCCAGCCATAGGTGCCGATCGATTGGCCGCCCGGCTGGTCCTTGATCGTCACGTAGCCGCCCGCGCCAAAGCCCCAGCCATTCGGTTTGGTGACGCCTTCCGGCAGGATGTCGGACATCGCCATCTGCGCCGTCTCCCTGGTCATGATGCGCTTGTCGCCCAGCTTGCCTTCGCCCTGCAGCATGGCGAGGAAGCGGTCATAGTCGCGCGCCGTCGAAACCAGCCCTGCGCCGCCGAACGGGAAGGCGGGCGGCACGCTGAAGATGCTGTGGCCGGGATAATCGATCGGCCGCAGCCCATTTCCGTCGACCGCATAGTTGGTCGCCAGCCGCGGCAGCCTGGCGGCGGGCACGGTGAAGCCGGTGTCCGTCATGCCCAGCGGGTCGAAAATCCGCGCCTTCAAAAAGGCGTCGAACGGCTGGCCCGACGCGATTTCGATGATCCGGCCCAGAAGGTCGAGGCTGTGGCTGTAGCTCCAGGCCGTGCCCGGATCGGCGATTAGCGGCAGCACCGACAGTCGCTCGGCGAACTCCGCGAGACTCGACGGGCGCGTCCCCAATCCGGCTTCCGGCTCCGGCCGTGTCACGATCGGCGCCAGCCCCAGCCGGAGCAGGGCATCGCGCAGCGGCCCCTTGCTGACGATCGAATAGCCAAGTCCCGCGGTGTGGGTCAGCAGATGGCGGATGGTGATCGGCCGCGCGGCGGGGCGCGCGGCGAGGCTCTTTTCGGGCTCGGTCAGCACCGTCGGATTGGCGAAGCCGGGAAGGAAATCGGCGATGTTCTGGTCGAGCGTCAGCCTGCCGTCCTCGATCAGCATCATCGCCGCCATGCCGGTGACCGGCTTGGTCATCGAATAGATCCGCCAGATCGTGTCGGGCGCAACCGGCGCGGCATCACCGAGCGCGATCCCGCCTTCGCCGATGAAGACCGGATCGCCGGTGCCGCGGCCGATCGCGGCGATTGCGCCGGCCAGCTTGCCGCCGTCGATGTAGCGGCGCATCAGCGCGCGGGTCGCGGCCCATTGCGGCGCGCGCGCGGCGGCGATGCCCGGCGCCAGCGGCAGCATTGCGGTGCTGGCGAGGCCAGTCAGAAACTGGCGCCGGTTGCCGGTCAGCTCGATCATTCACACTCCCCCATGATCTTTTGCCGCGATGCTAGGCCAAGCCGCGCCGCCTTGGCAAAGACCGTCGGCAGTCCGGCATGATTGAGTTCGCTGATCGGATGCCAGATCCCGTCGACCTCGGGCCGCGCCGGCGCGCGCGCCAGCGCCACCCTCAAGGTCAGCGCGAAATGGGTGAAGACATGGCTGACGGCGTCGTCGGCGATTTTCCAGTCCGCGCGCAGCGGCGCGGCGTCCAGCCCCGGCTCGTCGGCCGTCCAGGGCCCGCTCGGCAGTGCCATCATGCCGCCGAGCAGCCCCTTTGCCGGCCGCCGCACCAGCAGCACCGCGCCATCCGCCTCCAGCCAATAGGCGATGCCCTGGCGCTGCGGCTTGGGCTGTTTCGGCCGTTTCACCGGCAGCCGCGCCGGATCGCCTTCCGCGAAAACCCGGCACCAGCGGCTCAGAGGGCAGCGCCCGCAGGCGGGCGTGCGCGGCGTGCACAGCGTCGCGCCCAGATCCATCATCGCCTGGGCGAAGTCGCCGGGGCGCTGCTCGGGGGTCAGCGTCTCCGCGTGTTGCCGGATCAACGGCTTGGCGTCGGGCAGCGGATCGGGAATCGCGAACAGCCGCGCGACCACGCGCTCGACATTGCCGTCGACCACCGTCGCCGGGCGATCGAAGGCGATCGCGGCGATCGCCGCGGCGGTATAGGCGCCGATCCCCGGCAGCGCCCGCAGCATTGCCTCGCTGTCGGGAAAACGTCCTCCGTGGTCGCTCGCCACGGTGCGCGCGCAGGCGATCAGGTTGCGGGCGCGCGCATAATAGCCGAGCCCCGCCCAGGCCGACATCAGGTCGCCGTCGTCCGCCGCCGCGAGCGCGCCAACCGTCGGCCAGCGCGCGATGAACCTTTGATAATAGCCTGTGACCGCGGCGACCGTGGTCTGCTGCAGCATCACCTCGGAAAGCCATACGCCA
>Ga0153916_10000150_pt1 | contig 41132 bp, 41 predicted proteins | sample Opewatmetagenome_FD_109642 | JGI IMG/M metagenome (GOLD analysis project Ga0153916, IMG submission 109642) | Freshwater wetland microbial communities from Ohio, USA - Open water 3 Core 3 Depth 4 metaG | ecosystem: Environmental > Aquatic > Freshwater > Wetlands | place: USA: Ohio, Lake Erie...
CAAACGGGCAGGAATAATCAACCGCGCGCCTTTCTCGTCAAGGTACTTCGCGTCGTAGGAATAGAAATCGTGGCTCGTGACGATCTCTCCCGGCAACGAGGCGATGGGGTTATCGTTGCCGAGCACGGAGCATTCTATTTCCCGGCCGTCGATGCCCTCTTCGACGAGAATTTTGTTATCGTAACGAAAAGCTTCCTCTAAGGCGGGTCGGAATTGATCTCGGGTGCTGACCTTGCTGATGCCGACCGAAGAGCCGAGGTTGGCGGGCTTGACGAAAAACGGCAGCCCGAGCGCCCGCTTAACGGAGGCGAATTTGATCTGCCTCAACGCGGCGCGCTCGAAGACCAGGAATTTCGCGATGGGAATCTTGGCGTCTCGAAGCAGCCGCTTCATCACGTCTTTGTCCATGCCCACGGCGGAGCCCAAAACTCCGGCGCCGACGAACGGGATGTCGGCCAGCTTGAGCAGCCCCTGAACCGTGCCATCCTCGCCGAACGTCCCATGCAGGACTGGAAAGACCACATCCACGGGTTTGTCGGTGCGGCGGGTGGAGAGGCGGAGCCATGGTTTGGCCTTGTTACTTGGAACCAAGGCCAGGGCGTTTCGTTTAAGATCGAACCGGATCGGCTTCGGACGGTCCGCGTGTTGAAGCAGACGCGAGTCATCGTTGAAATACCATTTTCCCTTTTTGTCGATCCCGATCAGAACGACTTCGTATTTTTTCTTATCGATCGCCTCGACGATGTTCTTGGCCGATATGAGGGAGATCTCATGTTCAGCAGATTTTCCGCCCAAGAGAATCGCCACGCGCAGCTTCTTTTTCATTAAATGACTTTCGAAAATAAACCGATGATCAAAGACAGAAGACCGACCATCAATCCTCGATTTTCCCATCCGAGTAGGTTCATGAGCCGGGCTGGAAAAACCGGGTTTAAGATTTTTTTGCCGCCGGCGCTTGTTGTTCGATGACTTTCACCACCTTGCCGGGATAGCTTTGTTTGTCGAACTGGAGCACAAAATATTTGGCCTTGACCGGGTCGCCTTTGTTGTCGAAGGCGATCGCGCCGGTGACGCCGCGAAAGTTTTTGAGCTTTCGAATCGCCGCTACAACCTCCGCCCGGCTGGGCTTCTTGCCGCCGCCGGTTTGCAGCGTCTGCTCCATCGCCTTGATGCCGACCAGGGCCGCGTCGTAGCCGTACATGGCGAAGGATTCGACCTCCTTGCCGAAGCGCTGTTTGAATTTTTTCGCGAAGGCGGCGGTTTCCGGATAGGCGTCGGGCGGCCCCGCCACCGTGGTGTAGTAAGTTCCCTTGATCTGCGGGCCGGCGATTTTGACCATCTCCGAGGAGTCCAAGCCGTCGGGGCCCAGGAACACCGCGTTCACGCCCTTCTCGCGCATCTGTTTGAGCAGCAGGCCGCCCTGATGGTAAATCCCGCCGAAATAAACCAGCGCCGGGTTTTTCGCCTTCATCGGAATGATCATCGGCGCGAAGTTGGCCCGCTCTTCGGTGCCGTCGTAACCTAAAACTTTCATGCCGAGTTTGTTGGCCTCGCTGCGAAAATTGTCGGCTACGCCCTGGCCGTAGAGCGTTTTGTCGTGAATGATATAGACCGATTTGAGTTTTAAATCCTGGGCGGCGAAGCGGGCGCCGACGGGGCCTTGCACGTCGTCCCGGCCGCACACGCGATTGACGTTGGGATAGCCGCGGTCGGTGATTTCGGTGGCGGTGTTGGCCGGCGAAATCATCGCCAACATGGCATCTTTATAAACCTCCGAGGCGGGCAGCGCGACGCCGGAGTTGAAATGGCCCACGAGAACCAGCACGTCCGGGTCCGCGACGATGTTGCGTGCGTTGGCGACGCCAACCTCGGGCTTGGCCTGGTCGTCGTAAGGGACGAAAACGAGATCGAAGCCCTGAGCCTTAAACGACTTCACCGCCTCCTCGACCGCCAACTGCGCGCCCAGCTTGACATGTTCGCCCAGGGCGGCTTGTTCACCGGAGAGCGGCGCCTGAACGGCGATCTTGATCGTGCCCTTTTGCGCCCAGGCGGCGAGCGGAACACTCCATAAAGATGCCAACAGCAGGACCGAAAAAAATCGTCGCGTCACTGTTTCCCCCCCTTCTTTGGTTGAGGAAAATTTACGCCAACCGGAGCGCCCAGTCAATGCAAAGATGCAGTGCCGGCGGCGCGTTGACAGCCGGTCCGCGGAGACGGTAGGTTGACGGCCTATGATCGTGAGTGTCGGCGTCGACCTGGCGGAAGTGAAACGTCTGCAAAAGGCGCTGGAAGATCCGCGCATCGGCCGGCGTTTCCGCGACCGCGTGTTTACGCCGGCGGAGATTCGATACTGCGAAAAGAAACGGCGCGGCCGCTATGAAAGCTACGCCGGCCGCTTCGCCGCCAAGGAGGCGGTGATGAAAGCGCTCGGCCGGGGCTGGGGCGCCAAGGTGCGCTGGCTCGACATCGAAGTGGCGCGCGCACGCAGCGGGAAGCCGGAAATCATCCTGCATGACAAAACCGCACGCTTCGCCGAGGAGTTGGGCATCCGTCGCTGGGCGCTCTCGATCACGCACACCGCCGAGCACGGCCTTGCCTACGTGGTCGCCGAGGGGGAATAACCGCGTTCAAAGCTCCAGCTTCAAGCTGGATGAAAGCTCTTTCTTTCGACCTTGAACTTGGAACATTGAACATTAAACGGAGCCCGGGTTGAACTTTAGCTCCTATGATTCGCCGTCTCCCTTTGCCGGTAGCAAGAATAAAACTCCCAATGCCCAGACGCCGAGGAGGAGGCCGGCAACGGTCCAGGGAGTTTTATTCCGCCCGCTCTGGCCGGCGACGACGCGGCAGAGGATGGCGTCGAGCAGGTGAACCGTCGCCGCGGTGCGGAGCAGCGTCGTCGGTTCCATTTCCGGCTTGAGCCAAACAAGACCAGTGAGATAACCCGTGATCTGATAAAAATCCACTGCGGCTCTTGACGCTTCCTTCCGGCGGTGAATATACTCGTTCTCCGCGAAAATAGGAACAGCATCATGGCGGTCAAAACGATTCAATGGAAAAATGATCGGGTGATCATGCTCGACCAGCGGCTCTTGCCGCACAGGGAGGTCTATCGCGTTTGCCGCGACTACCAGGAGGTGGCCCGGGCGATTCGCGAGATGGTGATCCGCGGCGCTCCGGCGATCGGCGTGGCCGCGGCCATGGGCGTCGCCCTCGGCGCCGCCCATGCGCGGGTGAAAACCTTTGATCGCGATTTCGAGCGTATTTCCCTGGAGCTCTCCAAAACCCGCCCCACCGCCGTGAACCTGTTCTGGGCCCTGGAGCGCATGCGCAAGGTCTATACGGCCCACCGCAGCCGCGGCGTCGAAATGGTTCAACGGTTGCTCAAAGAGGAGGCGCAGAAAATCTATCAGGAAGACATCGCCGCCAATAAGCAGTTGGGCAAGTTCGGCGCGCAGTTGCTGCGCAACGCCCGCCATCTGATGACCTACTGCAACGCGGGGGCGTTGGCGACGGCCGGCTACGGCACGGCGCTGGGCGTGATCCGGGCGTTGAAGGAGTCGGGCAAAGAGATCGAAGTGTGGGTCAATGAGACCCGGCCGTTTCTGCAAGGCGCTCGGCTGACCGCCTGGGAGTTGAAAAAGGAAAAAATTGCCGCGACGCTGATCACGGATAACATGGCCGGCTATCTGATGCAGAAGGGCAAGGTCGACGCTGTGGTGGTGGGCTGCGACCGGGTGGCGGCCAACGGCGACGTCGCCAACAAGATCGGCACCTATACCCTTGCGGTGCTGGCGAAACGGCATGACATCCCTTTCTATATCGCCGGGCCAACCTCGTCGATCGACCTCAATTGTCCCTCCGGCAAAGAGATTCCCATCGAGCAGCGCGACACCATGGAGGTTTCGCATATTTTCGGCCGGCCGTTGGCACCCAAGGGCGTCAAGATTTTCAACCCGGCGTTCGACGTGACGCCGCAAGAACTGATTTCGGCGCTGATCACGGAAAAGGGCGTGATTTATTCGCCCTACCAGCAAAACATTCGCACCCATGTCGGTCATTGAAAAAAAATCCGAGCTGGAAGCGTATTTTCATGACGCCGGCAAGCCGCGCGAGCGTTGGCGCGTGGGCACCGAGTATGAAAAGGTCGGCATCGACCGCCATACGGCCAAAGCGATTCCCTATTTCGGCCGGCGCGGCGTCGAATTCATTCTGCGGGAATTGATCGAGCGCTTCGGCTGGGAACCGCAAGAGCAGGACGGCCATATCATCGCGCTGATGCGCGACAAGGCGCAGATCACCTTGGAGCCCGGCGGACAGATAGAACTGAGCGGCGAGCCCTGCGAAAGTATTCACTGCACCCACGCCGAGTTCACCCAGCATATCCGCGAGCTTTTGGAAGTGGCGGACCCCCTCGACATCGTCTTTCTCGGCCTGGGCATGCAACCGGTGAGCCGCGTGGAGGAGATCGAGTGGGTGCCGAAAAAGCGCTACCGCATCATGGGGCCCTACATGCCCAAGGTCGGGACGCTTGGCCAGCGCATGATGAAGCAGACCGCCACGGTGCAGGCCAATATCGATTTTCTCGACGAGCAAGACGCGATGGCGAAATTCCGCACCGGCATGGGGCTGGCGCCGATTCTGATCGGCATGTTCGCCAATTCGCCGATCTCGGATGGGCGGCTGAACGGCTACCGCAGCTTTCGCGAGCATATTTGGACGGACACGGACAAGAGCCGCGCCGGGCTGCTCAAGTTCGCCTTTGCGCCGGACGCGTCGTTCGCCCATTACGTCGAATACGCCCTCGACGTGCCGATGTATTTCATCATACGGCACCATGATTACATTGACATGACCGGCATCACCTTCCGGCAATTTCTCGAGCGCGGCCATAACGGGGAGCGGGCGACCCTCGATGATTGGAACGATCATCTCACCACGCTTTTTCCCGAAACGCGGATCAAGCGCTATATCGAAGTGCGTTCCGTCGACAGCCAGCCGCCGGAATTGATGCTGGCGCTGCCCGCGCTCGTCAAGGGCGCGTTTTACGACGCCGACTGCCTGCAAGCCGCTTGGGATCTGGTAAAGGACTGGAGCTGGGATGAGCGGATGCAAGTCTATCTCGATTCGCACCGCGACGCCCTGGCGGCGCGCATTCGCCGCTACTCGATCTTCGACCTCGCCAAGGAACTATTTCAAATTGCCTGGGAGGGATTGCGGCGGCAAAATGCGCCGAATGAGCTAGGCGAGGATGAAACGATTTATCTAAGCTCGCTCAAGACCCTTCTGTTCCAGGGAAAGTGTCCCGCCGACCTGCTGGTCGAAAAGTGGGAAGGGGAGTTGCAGCAAGACATCAAGAAACTCATCAGCTACAGCGCCTATAAGCTGCCCTGAATCTCATCGACGATGCGCTGGTGGTCGAGCGACGCCAGCCGCGCCGTTATCTCTGTTTCATCGGCGCCGCTAAATGCCTTCAGCCGGCCGGTCTTCAGTTGAGTAATCCGCCGATAACTCTCTTCCGCTCTCGCCCGCAGCGCCGGCTCTTTTTCTGCTTCAGCGCAAAGAAATTCCAAGGCCCGAACCGCCTTGGCCGACTCGTGGCAAAAGAGCAGCACATCGACGCCGGCGCGCAGGGCGAGCGCCGCCGCTTCTTCCGCGCCGTAGTTGCCGCTGATCGCTTTCATCTCCATGTCGTCGCTAAACACCACGCCGTCGTAGCCCAGCTCCTGGCGCAAGAGACCGGTAATGATGCGCTCCGAAAGAGTTGCCGGCAGTTCCGGGTCCAGCGCGCGATACAGCACATGGGCGGTCATCAGCGCTTCGATTCCATTTTTGCACGCTTGCGTAAAAGGGGGCAACTCCACCGCCCTCAGTTCCGTCAAAGCTTTTTCGAGCACCGGCAGATCCAGATGCGAATCTATGTCGGTGTCGCCATGGCCGGGAAAATGCTTGCCGCAGGGAATGATCCCGCCGTCTCTGAGCCCGCCCATCCAGGCTGAGCCCGTCTCGATAACCCGCTGGGGGTGGACGCCAAAGGCGCGGTCGGCAATCACGGGATTGCTCGGATTGGAATCGACGTCGAGAACGGGAGCGAAGTTAAGATTGATTCCGAGCAGCGATAATTCCGCGGCGGCGGCGCGGCCGGCGCGGTAGGCGAGATCCATGTCGCCCGACCGGCCGATCAGCGCGGCGGAGGGGAAATGAGTGAAGGGTTGCGGCAGACGATGAACGCGCCCACCCTCCTGGTCGATGGCGATCAACGGCGGCAGCTCGGCGCCGGTTTCCCAGAGCGCGCGGCAGAGCGACAGGATCTGCTTCGCTTCACAGCAGTTGCGGCTGAACAGGATGAAACCGCCGAAAGAGTATTCTTCGATGATCGCTCGTTCTTCAAAGGTGAGCGCTTCTCCCTCGATGCCCACGACCATCATTTGACCGATCTTCTCACGCAGCGTCGTCATGGCGTTTGACTATAGCATGGCTAGACAATCTTGCCCTCCGCGTGTAGATTCTCCGGGCTAGATGGCAAAGACGAAATACATCGTCGTGGAAGGGCCGATCGGCGTGGGTAAGAGCAGCTTGGCCAAGCTGCTGGCCGACGAGTTTAACGCCCGCACGGTTTTTGAGCGGGTGGAGGACAATCCCTTCCTGCCTAAATTTTACCAGGCGCGCGAGACCTATGCCTTCCAAAATCAGACGTTTTTTCTGCTCAGCCGCTACCACCAGCAGATGGAGCTTGGCCAGCAGGATCTTTTCAACCAGAATACCGTCGCCGATTACCTGTTCGCCAAGGATAAAATCTTCGCGACGCTGACGCTGAGCGCCGACGAACTCAATCTTTACCAGCAAATCTATGCGCTGCTCAACGCGCGGGTGCCCAAACCCGATCTCGTCGTCTACCTGCAAGCACGTCCCGAGGTGCTTTACAAAAGGGTCAAAAAAAGAGATAAAAAATATGAACGCAGCGTTACCTTCGAATACCTGACCGAGGTGGCCCAGGCCTATAACCAGTTCTTTTTTTATTACGAAGAAACGCCTCTGCTGGTGGTGAATACCTCGGAGATCGATTTCGTGGCAAGCAGCAAGGATCTGGCTGACTTGATCAAGGAAATCAACAACATGGGTTCGGGGACGCAGCACTACATACCGCTTAGATCCAGATGACCTGGACTGAGACGGACGCCGTAAACAACAAGAAGCGGCTGGGCGCGGGACGGCAAGGGGAATCACTCTAAGTTCCGCCATCTGCCACTGCTGTTTCTTACCGGCCTTCCGGCTCCGTCCGGAGGGCTTTTTTATTTTTAGGAGGGTAGATCGATGCTGGAAAAGATCACCGTACCGGAAGTCGTCAAAATGAAGCAGCGGGGAGAGAAGATCACCTGTCTTACGGCTTATGACTACTCTTTCGCCCGCATCCTCGATGAGGCGGGGGTCGATATTCTGCTGGTCGGGGATTCATTGGGTTGCGTCGTCCAAGGGAGAGAAAATACTCTGCCTGTGACGCTGGACGAAATGATTTATCATACTCGCGCGGTGGTGCGGGGGCGCAAGCGCGCTCTGGTCGTCGCGGACATGCCGTTTCTTTCCTATCAGGTGAGCAAGGAGCGGGCGGTGGAAAATGCTGGCAGACTGCTTCAGCAAGCCGGCGCCGAGGCGGTGAAGCTCGAAGGGGGAGTGGCGCTGCGCGAGACGGTCGCGAAAATCGTCGAGATCGGCATCCCGGTGATGGGCCATATCGGCTTGACGCCCCAGTCGATCCATCGCTTCGGCGGCTATAAGATTCAGGGCAAGGCTAAAAGCCAACGCGAAGCGATTATGCACGACGCCCTGGCGGTGGAAGAGGCCGGAGCGTTCTCGGTGGTGCTGGAAGGGATGCCCAAGGACTTGGCCGCGGAGATCACCGGCCGGCTGTCGATCCCTACCATCGGCATCGGCGCGGGTGTGCAGTGCGACGGACAGGTGTTGGTGATTCACGACATGCTCGGTCTATTCAATGATTTTACGCCTAAGTTCGTCAAACGCTATGCGGACCTCAGGGGCGTGATGACGGCGGCGGTCAAGGATTTTGTCGGCGAAGTACGCGCGCAGAAATTTCCCGGCGAGGAGCATACGTTCCGCTGAAACGGTCATGGGATTGGATAGCGAGAGATATGCAAATTATTGAGCAAGTTTCAGAGATGCAGCGTTGGAGCGAAGCGGAGCGGCGCGCCGGGCGAAGCATCGCCTTTGTTCCGACCATGGGTTTTCTTCATGAAGGCCATCTTTCCCTCGTGCGCGACGCCCGCGAGCGTGGCGATCGGCTGGTGGCGTCGATCTTCGTCAATCCGGCGCAGTTCGGTCCCCAAGAAGATTACGCCGCCTACCCGCGCGATTTTGAACGGGACCGGCGGTTGCTCGATGAAGCCGGCGTCGATGTCTTGTTCTACCCGGCGGCGTCGGAAATCTATCCGCCGGGCTTCGATGCGCGGATCGAGATCAAGAAGCTGAGTGTTCCATTATGCGGCGCCTTTCGCCCCGGTCACTTCAGCGGCGTGGCGACCGTGGTGGGGAAGCTCTTCAACATCGTCCGGCCCCATGTGGCGATCTTCGGCTGCAAGGATTACCAACAGCTGCAGATCATTCGCCGCTTGACGCTGGATCTGAATTTCGCCATCGAGATCGTCGGCCATCCGATCGTGCGCGAGGCCGACGGACTGGCAATGAGTTCGCGAAATGCTTATCTTAGTCCCGAAGAACGCAAGGCGGCTCTTTGTCTGTCCCGTTCGCTCCGTTGCGCCGAGGAATTGGTGCGGCGGGGCGAGCGGCGCGCGCGCGCCATCGTCGATGCCGCGCGCGCCGAGGTCGAGCGGGAAGCGCTGGCGCGCGTTGAGTACGTGAGTTTATGCGATCCTGAAAGCTTACGGGAAATCGACCCGGTTCAGGACGCTGCGGTGCTGGCCATGGCCGTGCGCATCGGCAAGGCCCGATTGATCGACAACATGATTCTCAAACCGTAGGGAAGACCAACGTGGCGACGGAAGAACAACCCACCAAGACTAAAATGCGCCTGCGCGACGGCTTGCAGCGGTATTTCCTCGCCGGGTTGCTGGTTTTTTTGCCGGTGGCGATCACCCTTTGGTTTCTCGGTTGGGTGGTTGAGCTGCTGGACAGTGTCTTGGACGTGCTGCCGAAGGTGTTTCATCCCAATTCCTATTTGCCGATTCCGATTCCGCGGTTGGGTGCGGTTGTTACCCTGGTCCTGATTCTTTTTCTCGGTTTTCTTACCAGGGGTGTGGCGACTCGAAGGTTCCTGGCCTTCTGGGAAAGTATCTTCGGAAAAATTCCCGTGTTCCGCGGGATCTATACCGCCGTTCAGAAGCTGGTTCAGACCTTTTTGGGCCAGTCGAACGCGCAACGCCAGGTCGTGTTGATCGAATACCCGCGCACCGGCGTTTTCACGGTTGCCTTTGCCATGGGTCGTGCCTGGCCCGATCTGGAAGAAAGAAAAAATACTCAGCTCGTCAATGTCTTCGTGCCGACGACGCCCAACCCGACCTCCGGTTTTTATCTTTTGGTGCCGATCAACGAGGTGACGCCGCTCAACCTGACCATCGAAGAAGCTTTTAAGTTGATTACTTCCGGCGGTCTCATTACCCCCGACGACAAGACCAAGAATGGCAAATAAAAAAGCCGCGGCCGGAGACGGCGAGCAAATCATCTGCGTCAATCGCCAGGCGCGGCACAACTATTTCATCGACGATACCTATGAGGCGGGGTTGGTCCTGGTCGGCAGCGAAGTGAAATCCCTGCGCGACGGCAAAGCCAATCTCACCGACAGTTACGCGCGCATTCAAAAGGGCGAGGCATTTCTCGTCAACGCTCACATCAGTCCTTATTCCGGCGCCAACCAGTTCAACCACGAGCCCACCCGTCCGCGCAAACTTCTGCTCCACGCCCGCGAGATCGAGCGCCTCACCGGCAAAACCAAGGGAAAAGGGCTGACCTTGATTCCACTCAAGATGTATTTCAAAAACGGCCGGGCCAAGGTGGAGTTAGGCTTGGCCCGCGGTAAGAAGCTTTACGACAAACGGGAAACGCTGCGGCGAAAAGTCGCCGACCGCGAAGTCGAACGGTCGCTCAAATCGCGGCGTTAGTTTCAACTTCCCGTTTGCCGCTTTCGCCTGTGCGGTCCACGATTTGATCCCCCAACTAGCAACTCGGAACCCGAAACGCTAAAATGAAACCATGGGGGCGATGTGGGTTCGACGGAGATGGGAAGTCAAAGTGGCATGCCGGGGTTCTGTTGTCCCGTAAAACAAACAGATCTGCAAACTTAAACGCAGACAATTTCGAGTACGCTCTAGCTGCTTAAGCGCAGTTAGCGTCTTACCGGCTTTCTCCCACGGGGTTGGATAAGACGTCATTTAGTGGGATTGGCTGATTCTCCTGCCGGAGGGGATGAGGCTGAAATCCAAACCGGATGGCCCTGAGAGAGCCTGCCGTTGGGGGCTCGCAGGGCGAGACTAAAGCAGCGGCTAAGCATGTAGTCATATTTGGCGGAAGATCTTCGGACGGGGGTTCGATTCCCCCCGCCTCCACCATTCGATGCGCGCCCATAGGGGTAATCCTTACTACAGGCGTCGTCGGACTCCTTAGCGCAATAATTCGCCGACCGCTGTCGGGTCCTGCCGAATTTAGCCTTTACAACCATCCCGACTTCAAAGTAGATTCAGCCGGAAATAAATCGGTTGTTTGACGGAGCTTGCTCTCTCTTGGGGTTTTAAGGAGGCCGCCCATGAAAAAAGTCCGGGATATCCTCGAGGCGAAGGGATTCACTGTCTGGTCCATCGGGCCCGAGGCGTCGGTCTTTGACGCGTTGAAACTGATGGCGGATAAAGATGTCGGCGCGCTCGTGGTGTTGGAGGAGGGCCGATTGGTCGGCATCGTCTCGGAGCGCGACTACGCGCGCAAAGTCGTGCTGCAAGGGCGCGCTTCGCCGACCACGCAGGTCAAGGCGATCATGACCGTCACTGTGGTCTGCGTCGAGCCGGAGCAGAACGTGAACGAATGTATGACTCTGGTGACGGAAAAACGCACTCGCCATTTGCCCGTCTTGGAAAACGGCAAGTTGGTCGGCCTGATTTCCATCGGCGATTTGGTCAAATCCATCATCACCGAGCAGCAGTTCATCATCGAGCAGCTCGAACGCTACATCACCGGGTGAAACTTAATTAGGGCTTCGCGAGATCTTGTTACTCCATGACCTCGTTGTCCGTCTCGCATGTTTCTCTAACAACCCGGTTTTTTCGCGCTAAGAGGCTTTCCCCCCTAAACTAAAATCGGGTGTTTTCCCTTGACATTTGATTGTTATACTGACATTAAAAGTTTAATCTAAACTGGATAATTGCCTAAAAGGTTTAACTTGTTAGACCAAATCGATTTAAAAATCCTTTTTTTGCTGCAAAATAACGGGCGATCCCGGCTGGCGGATATAGCCGGGGAAGTCGAGCTTTCGACACCGGCCGTGATGGAGCGGGTCAAGAAGCTTGAAGCCAGCGGCGTCATCAAGGGCTACCACGCCCTGCTCGACGGCAAGAAGGTCGGCAAGGACATTACCGCCTTTATCGGCGTCTCCATCGGCCACCAACGGGACATCGACAAATTCGCTGCGCAGATGTTGCAATACCCCGACGTCTTGGAGTGTCATCACGTGACCGGCGACGAGAGCTTTCTTCTCAAAGTCAAATCGGCCGATACCGGATCGCTGGAAAAGCTGCTGGGCGAAATTCGCTCCGTCGAAGGGGTCACGCGGACAGTCACCAAAGTCGTTCTGTCGACGCCCAAAGAAAGCCAGGTATTGGAACTGGATGCTGGACTGGCGGAAAGTGCCGGCGCGAAAAAAAAATAGTTGCGCTGAAGAAAACGCGGTTGACGAGAAATTCTTTTCTCGATATGGCGAAAAGGTTCGCCGTCGCCTACGCGCCGATGGTCAAATGGTGGCGCCGCGGTTCCAGGTGAGAAATTGACGGCTAGAAGAAGAGGAGAAGCATGAGTATGCCAGGGTTGCCACCGAAGCAGGGTCTCTATGACCCGCGGTTCGAACATGATGCCTGCGGCGTCGGGTTCGTCGTCAATATCAAGGGTGAGAAGTCCCATATGATCGTCGCCCAGGCCTTGACCGTCCTGCAAAACCTGGATCACCGGGGCGCTTGCGGTTGCGAGGAAAATACCGGTGACGGCGCCGGCATTTTACTGCAAATCCCACATACGTTTTTCCGCCATGCCTGCGAAGGGCTGGGCTTCAAACTGCCCGATCCCGGCGACTACGGGGTCGGAATGATCTTTTTGCCGGATGACCGCAAACAGCGGCCGCAGTTTGAAAAGATCGTCAAGGAGATCATCATCAGCGAGGGACAAAAGCTGCTCGGTTGGCGCAAGGTGCCGACCGATAATCTCTATCTCGGTGAAACGGCGAAGGCGAGCGAACCTTTCGTGCGCCAGGTTTTTATCGGCCGCGGCGAGGGCATCAAGGACGATATGGCCTTCGAGCGCAGGCTCTACGTGATTCGCCGGCGCGCCGAAAACGCCATTCGCTACAGCGGGCTGCCGGGCGGCGACTTCTTCTACATTGCCAGCATGTCGCACCGGACGATCGTCTATAAAGGCATGCTGACGCCCCGCCAGGTCGCGACTTTTTATCCTGACCTTTCCGATCCGGAAGTGGCAAGCGCCATCGCCGTGGTGCACTCGCGTTTCAGCACCAACACGTTCCCGAGCTGGGGCCGCGCGCACCCCTACCGCTATTTGATTCACAACGGCGAGATCAATACCCTGCGCGGCAACGAAAACTGGATGCACGCGCGCCAGGGCATGCTGGCCTCGGAGCTTTTCGGCGACGAAGTGAAAAAAGTTTTTCCGATCATCCAGGATGACGGCAGCGACTCGGCCAAGTTCGACAACTGCCTCGAGTTCCTGGCCTTGAGCGGCCGCCCCTTGCCCCATGCGGTGATGATGATGATTCCCGAGCCCTGGGAAAATCACGAAAGCATGGCGGAGAGCAAGCATGCTTTCTACGAATACCACAGCCATTTGATGGAGCCCTGGGACGGGCCGGCCTCCATCGCTTTCACCGACGGCACCGTGGTCGGCGCGGTGCTCGACCGCAACGGCCTGCGCCCGTCGCGCTACTACGTGACCAAGGACGATCTGGTCATCATGGCTTCGGAAGTGGGCGTGCTCGACGTGCCGGCGGAGCGGGTCTTGGAAAAACGGCGCTTGCAGCCTGGCAGAATGTTCCTGGTCGACACCAGTGAAGGGCGCATCATCAGCGACGATGAAATCAAGGAACAAATGGCCCAAGGCCGGCCCTACGGCAAGTGGTTGAAGGAGAACGTCGTCTACTTCGATCAGTTGCCCGCCGTTGCCGACGATGAGCCGATGCCGAACCACCAGGCCACGCTGCGGCGTTTACAAGCCTTCGGTTATAACTTCGAGGATCTGCGCGTCAATATCGGGCCGATGGCGCAAAACAGCATCCAGCCGGTGGGTTCGATGGGAACGGACACGCCGCTGGCGGTCCTGTCGGACAAGCCGCAGCTGCTTTACAACTATTTCAAACAGCTCTTTGCCCAGGTAACCAACCCGCCTATCGACCCGATACGCGAGGAATTGATTACCTCGACGACCCTGACTCTCGGTTCGGAGGGCAATTTGGTCGATCCGAGACCGGAAAGCTGCCGCCAGCTGAGGCTCCACGATCCGATTCTGAAAAATTCGGATATGAAAAAGCTGCGGTCGATCGACCAGCCGGCTATCAAATCAGTCACGCTGCCGATCCTGTTCAATCCGAGCGAAGGCAAAGCGGGCCTGCAGCGGGCGCTGGAAGATTTGTTCAAGGCGGCGGATCAGGCGATCACCGACGGTGTGACGATCTTGATCCTGTCCGACAAAGGCGTCGATCAAACCCACGCGCCGATTCCGGCTTTGCTGGCCTCGGCGGGATTGCACCATCACTTGATTCGCACCGGCACTCGCACGCGGGTCGGGTTGGTGCTCGAATCCGGCGAACCGCGGGAAGTGCATCACTTCTGCCTGCTGCTTGGGTACGGTGTCCAGGCGATCAATCCCTATCTCGCCTACGAATGCTTGAACGACATGATCCATGAGGGGATGCTGAAAGGTTTTACCTACCACGACGCGGTCAAGGGTTATAACAAGGCCGTCTACAAAGGTGTCGTCAAGGTGATGGCCAAGATGGGCATTTCGACCATCAAGTCGTACTGCGGCGCGCAGATTTTCGAAGCCGTAGGATTGGGCCACGAGCTGATCGACAAGTATTTCAGCTGGACTCCGTCGCGCGTCGGCGGCATCGGCTTGGAGGAGATCGCTCGAGAAGCGCAGCAACAACATGCCCGGGCCTTTCCGACCTATCCGCTCAACGGTCACACGCTGGAAGTTTACGGGCAGTACCAGTACCGTAATGACGGCGAGTTGCATCTTTTCAATCCGCGCACGATTCACCTGCTGCAGAAGGCCTGCCGGACCAACGACTACCGGACCTTCAAGGAATACAGCCGGCTGATCGACGATCAGTCGGAACGGGTCGCGACCTTGCGCGGCCTGATGAAACTCAAAACCGCTCCGCAGCCGATTCCGATCGACGAGGTCGAACCGGTGGAGGAGATCGTCAAGCGCTTCAAGACCGGCGCCATGTCCTACGGCTCGATCAGCAAGGAGGCCCATGAAGCGCTCGCCATCGCCATGAACCGGATCGGCGGTCGAAGCAATACCGGCGAGGGGGGCGAGGATCCGGCGCGCTATGTTCTCGAAGCCAACGGCGATTCGAAAAACAGTGCGATCAAGCAGGTCGCTTCAGGCCGCTTCGGCGTCACCAGTTATTATCTAACGCAGGCGCGCGAGATCCAGATCAAGATGGCGCAAGGCGCCAAACCGGGGGAGGGCGGCGAGCTGCCGGGACGAAAAGTCTACCCCTGGATCGCCAAGGTGCGCCACTCGACGCCGGGCGTCGGCTTGATTTCGCCGCCGCCGCACCACGACATTTATTCCATCGAGGATCTGGCGCAACTGATCCACGATCTCAAGAATGCCAACCATTATGCGCGCATCAGCGTCAAGCTGGTCTCCGAAGTCGGCGTCGGCACCATCGCCGCAGGGGTGGCCAAAGGCCATGCCGACGTCGTCTTGATCAGCGGCCATGACGGCGGCACCGGCGCCTCGCCGCAGACGAGCATCAAGCATGCCGGTTTGCCCTGGGAGCTCGGTTTGGCGGAAACCCACCAAACCTTGGTGCTCAACAATCTGCGCAGCCGCATCGCCGTAGAAACCGACGGCCAGCTTAAAACCGGGCGCGATGTCGCCATCGCGGCCATGCTCGGCGCCGAAGAGTTCGGCTTTGCCACCACCGCGTTGGTGACGCTGGGTTGCATCATGATGCGGGTTTGCCACCTCGATACCTGTCCGGTGGGCGTGGCGACGCAGAATCCGGAACTGCGCAAGAAATTTTCCGGCGATCCCGCCTATGTCGTCAACTTCATGCGCTTCATCGCCCAGGAGCTGCGCGAACATATGGCCGAGCTGGGTTTTCGCACGATCAATGAAATGGTCGGGCGTTCGGACAAGCTCGAAATGCGCCGCGCCGTCGAGCACTGGAAGGCCAAGGGGCTCGATTACGCCGCGATCCTCTATCAGCCGAAAGTCCCCGCGAGCGTCGGACGTTACTGTCAGATCCAGCAGAATCACGGCCTGGAGAACGCGCTTGATAACCAGGTGCTGCTCGACTTGGCGCAACCGGCCCTGGAGCGGCGCGAGAAGGTCAAGGCCAAATTGGACATTCGCAACACCAATCGCGTGGTCGGCACGATCCTCGGCAGCGAGGTGACCCGGCGGTTCGGGCCGCAGGGATTGCCGGAAGATACGATCCATTTCCATTTCCAAGGATCGGCCGGCCAGAGCTTCGGCGCGTTCATACCGCCGGGCATGACGCTGGAGCTCGAGGGGGATGCCAACGATTATTTCGGCAAAGGGCTCTCCGGCGGCAAGGTGATTCTATATCCGCCCGAGGGCTCGACCTTCGTGCCCGGGGAAAACATCATCGTCGGCAACGTGGCGTTTTACGGCGCCACCAACGGCGAGGCCTATATCCGCGGCATGGCCGGCGAACGCTTCGGCGTGCGCAACAGCGGCGCGCGCGCGGTCATCGAAGGAGTCGGCGATCACGGCTGCGAATACATGACCGGCGGGCGCGTGGTAGTGATCGGCGAGACCGGGCGCAATTTCGCCGCCGGCATGTCCGGCGGGATCGCCTATGTCTTGGATGAAGACGGCACGTTCAAGAATCGTTGCAACTTGGAAACCGTCAGCCTCGAACGGCTCGACGAGCGCGATATGCAGGAAGTCGAAGAGCTGCTCAAGCGCCACGCGGTGTACACGCGTAGCGCGCGCGCCTGGCAAATCCTGGCGCTGTGGCAGGAGAGCGCTCCCAAGTTCGTCAAGGTGATACCGCGGGATTACCTGCGCGTGCTCGAAGCGCTGCGGGAGGCCGAGGCCAAAGGGCTGGTCGGCGAAGAAGCGCAGATGGCGGCCTTCGAAGCCAATAAGAACGACGCCGCGCGAGTGAGCGGGAACTGAAGCAGGCTGCCGATCAAGACCCATCTGCTGCGTTGCGCTCCGGGCCGTTCGCTTCGACGTGCTACCGATGTACGCCTCCGCTCACGGATTCCTCGCGCGCCTTGCATCTGGGACCTTTCCTTAGCAGCCTGCAGGGAAACTATCTAAGTAGGTGGAGGGGCTCGGCCACCATCGCCCCGCCTCCATGAAGAGTTTTTTATTCTAGCAAGAGAGTTGGCAAACAATGGGTAAACCGACTGGATTTATGGAGTACGAGCGGGAACTGCCCGAGGACCGTTCGCCCCTGGAGCGGGTGAAGGACTGGCAGGAATTCCACGAACACTTTTCAGAAGCGAAGCTGCAACAGCAGGGCGCGCGCTGCATGGACTGCGGCATTCCTTTCTGCCACACCGGCCAGCTCATCGGCGGCATGGCATCCGGTTGCCCGATCAACAACTTGATTCCCGAGTGGAACGATCTCGTCTATCGCGGCCTGTGGAAAGAAGCGCTCGAGCGGCTGCACAAGACCAATAACTTTCCGGAATTCACCGGCCGGGTCTGTCCGGCGCCCTGCGAGGGCTCCTGCGTCCTCGGCCTTAACGAACTGCCGGTGACGATCAAGACCATCGAATGCGCGATCATCGACAACGGCTTCGAACAGGGTTGGGTGACGGCCGAGCCGCCGGCAAAGCGCACGGGAAAGAAAATCGCGGTCATCGGCTCCGGCCCCGCCGGGCTCGCCTGCGCCGCCCAGTTAAACCGCGCCGGCCATCTGGTGACGGTTTACGAGCGCGCCGACCGCATCGGCGGGCTGCTGATGTACGGCATTCCCAACATGAAACTCGACAAGCGGGTCGTCCAGCGGCGCATCGACCTGATGGCCGCCGAAGGCGTCACCTTTATTACCAACGCCAACGTCGGCGTCGATATTCCGGCGGCGAAACTCAAGGAAGAATACGACGCGATGGTCATCTGCGCCGGCGCCACCAAGGCGCGCGACCTGCCGATCCCTGGCCGCGAGCTGAAAGGCATTTATTTGGCGATGGATTTTCTCCGCGCCAACACCAAGAGCCTGCTTGACTCCAAGCACGCCGACGACAATTTTATTTCTGCGAAAGACAAGCATGTGATCGTGGTCGGCGGCGGCGACACCGGTACTGACTGCGTCGGCACCTCCATGCGTCACGGTTGCAAGAGTTTGACCCAGCTCGAAATCTTGCCCCGGCCGCTGGACACGCGCCAGCCGGACAATCCTTGGCCGGAATGGCCCAAGGTTTATAAGCTCGATTACGGCCAAGAGGAGGCGGCCGCCCGCTTCGGCGCCGATCCGCGGGTCTATCTTACCACGGGCGAAAAGTTCGTCGGCGATCAAGACGGCAACGTCAAAGAGATGCATATTTACGATGTCGAGTGGGCCAAAAACGAGCAGGGCGCCTTCATTCCGAAAAGAGTTCCGGGTACCGACAAAGTTCTGAAAGCCGACCTGGTTTTACTGGCGATGGGTTTTCTCGGTCCCGAAGACACCGTGTTGACTCAGCTGGGGGTCGAGCGCGACCCGCGTTCCAACGCCAAGGCGGAGTACGGGCAGTTCGCTACCAACGTTCCCGGCATCTTCGCCGCCGGCGACTGCCGGCGCGGCCAGAGCTTGGTTGTCTGGGCGATCAACGAGGGGCGCGGCGTGGCGCGCGAATGCGACCGCTATCTGATGGGCGGGACGAATCTACCGTAACCGTCGCCCCTCGATCCAATCGTTGAGCTGCGCCGCTACGGTTGAGGCCGTACGGTTTATACGCCATATAAAAATGCTGCGCCAGGCGCGCCTGACAACGCTTCGACGGATTGGCTGGAGCTACGAAAACCTAAGGCATCGAGCGGCAGGCGATCGACAGAATCGTTGCCGTAGGGCGACGGTCCCGCCCCTTTTAATCTTCTCTCTTTGATTCCTCCTTCCGCGCGAAAACCGTAGGTGTTGGCCAATTTTGTCCTCAACGGACCGCTTAGTTGCCTTTGACGTGCTTATGAGACTTCTCCGCCAGGCAAGGGAAATCTTTGGAATTATGGAGCCTTAGGGATCATTGGAGCCTTCGCGGGGCTGATTGGCATAATATCCGCTAATAAGCACTGCCGGGAGTAGTGTAACCGCAACCTGAGGCATAGAAAGGAGAAATAAGATGGAAGAGATCATGACGCCGTCTGAAGTGGCAGCTTTACTGAAAATCCATCTCAAGACCGTCTACAAGCTGGCTGAGAGGGGAGTGATCCCGGGAAACCGGATCGGCCGGAGCTGGCGGTTTAGCCGCAATGACGTGCTGGAGCTGGTTACCAGTAATAAACCGATGACTTTATCCGATAACGGAGATGCGGGTTCAAAGGGTTCAATGACTACGGGAAAGTAACCTCATGCGGGGATTTTCAGCGACGATCGGGCAATGGAGCGCGAACCGATAGAACAACTCTACAACCTGCTGCATGAGCGGGTGAAAGTGGCCGATAAGATCGCCAACGTGGAATCTTCTCTGGGTTATATCCGGAAAAATCTTTCCGCTTCATTGGCGCAGCAGTGCTTGAACGACGTCGGGCCGGGCGTTCAAATCAGGGAGGATTTGATGAAAGAAGAGCAGACGTACGAAAGGCTGCTGCAGGCGCTGGAAGATATGAAAGCGCAACTCGAAGAGCGCGTGCGCCCCGTGGCGGAGCAGGTCGTGCAAGCGGAAGTGGAGCGGCTGCGGGACTTGTCCGAAGCGCATCAAAACGCGCTGAAAGAGTGCCTGACCGAGATCGACCAAAACATTCTTAGCTGTCGGACTCAGATGAACGCCTACCGCCAGAGGCGCTCCGATCTTTTGCTGGTCAGTCAGCGCCTCGCCAAGCTGGGCGCCGCGCCCGTGCCGATCCCGGAAGAGATTTCGGAAGCAAAATTTGGTGATGTCATCAGGGCGCGGGTCGAAGGGTTACACGCGGAGGGGAAAATCTGATTCGTTATCCCCGCCGAACGACAGTCAAATTCAAAACCGCTTTGCGGCAAAATGCTGAAACTGCACGTCAATCATTTTTTCCACCCAACTGATTAGCCGCGATTCACGCGGCTCTGATACCTTAAGCCCTGTCATTGAAGAGTTGCTCCAGGTTTTTTTCCCGGCATACCTCTCTCATAAGATCTAAGGCTGGCCTGGCCCCGCATTCCTTCACGGCGCGATGGGGCGCATTGCACTCGGCTGGAAAAACAAACTAAAAATTTGTTTGCTGGTTGCGCGGTTCTGGGCGCATGGCGCTGTGGAGTCTCGCCGGGATATGGACTGGCGCGCCCGACAGGAATCGAACCTGTACTTAGGGTTCCGGAGACCCTCGTGATATCCTTTTCACTACGGGCGCCGCGAAGTTTTGTATCACTCGACTATAACTGAGTCAACGAGCGGGCCGGCGATTTGGACCATGGCGTCGTGAATGGTGCCGTTGGAGGCGAGGGTCTGATCGCCCCAGATCGAGAATTTATTTCCTGAAAAGTCGCTCAGCTTGCCGCCGGCTTCGGCAACGATCAGCGCGCCGGCGGCGACGTCCCAGGGGCGAAGTTTCAGTTCCCAGAATCCATCGATTCTGCCGCAGGCGAGATAGCACAGGTCGAGCGCGGCGGCGCCGGCGCGCCGAATGCCCTGGGAGCGTGTTAAAAAAGCTTTGAAAAAAGTCAGGTAGTAGTCGGCGTTGTCCCGCCGGTCGTAGGGAAAGCCGGTGGCGAGCAGGGCGTGGTCCAGCTGAGCGGCGGGCGAAACCCGGATCGGACTGCCATTGAGCGAAGCGCCCTGGCCTTTGAGCGCGCGAAAACATTCCCGGCGCAGCGGATCGTACACCAGGCCGAGAATCACCTCGCCATCATATTCCAGGGCGATGGAGACGCAGAACTGCGGGTAGCTGTGGGCGAAGTTGGTCGTTCCGTCCAACGGATCGATGATCCAGCGGTAATTGTTTTGCGTGCCTTGGTAATCGGTTTCTTCTTCCGCCAGGAGCGAATGATCGGGAAAGTTGCGCCGGATAACTTCAACGATTTTGCGTTCGGACTCGCGATCCACGGAAGTGACCAAATCAATGGCGCCCTTGTGAGCGATCTCTTTCGGCAGGAGCCAACTCTCTCGAATCAGCGTTGCCGCGGCGTCGGCGGCCTGCCACGCGACGCTGAGAAATTTCGCGCTTTCCTGTGCCATGTCGAAGCAAATGTTTAGCAATTCAGCGGCCGCTATGTTACCTAATGGCGCGTGAAGATTCGAGCGCCGGCGAAAATTAATCTCTACCTGCGCGTGGTCGGGAAGCGCCGGGACGGCTACCATCTTATCGATACGGTGATGCTGCCGATCTCGCTTTACGACGAAATCGAAATCCGAAAACTTAAAGCGGATCGGCGGCGGGCGCGTGGGGCGGCGCCATCCATCACCATAACCTGTGATCATCCGCAGGTGCCTGCGGGGAAAAAGAACCTGGTTTTTCGCGCTGCCGAACTGATCATGAAAACGGCGCAGGTTGAACAGCCGGTGGCGATTCACATCCGCAAAAAAATACCCGTGGGCGCCGGATTGGGGGGCGGCAGCAGCGACGCCGCGGCGACTTTGATCGCCCTGAACCGGCTTTTCCGTTTGGGATATGCAACGCGAAAATTAGAAAAGTTGGGGCTTGCGCTCGGCGCTGATGTGCCCTTCTTCATCGCCAAGCGGCCGGCGCGGGCCCGTGGGATCGGTGAGCGCTTGACTCCCTTGACGCAGTTCCCTGGTTTTTGGTTAGTCATTCTTTATCCGGGATTTCCGGTGTCGACGGCTTGGGCCTATGGACAATTGCGCCCTAAGTTGACAAAATCCAAGGTAAATACTAGCATTACGTCCTCGCTGAGGAGGTTTGCAAAACTCAGGGAACTGCTGGTTAACGATTTGGAAGCGGTGACCGTCGCCGAGTATCCTCGCATCGGAACGCTCAAGGAGCGGTTGAGACGCGAGGGGGCCGATGGGGTTCTTATGTCCGGCAGCGGCTCGTCGGTGTTTGGAGTTTTTGCAGCGAGGCGAAAAGCAAGCCGAGCTTTTCGGCGGTTGAAGAAAGATAAAGGGGGTCAAGCTTTTTTAGTGCGCGTCTTAAATTAGCGCAGAGTGATACAGAAGCCCATTAAATAAACTGCCGGGAATGCAGCTGGGTTGTTCCCAGAGGAGGTCCCTATGGAGGTTACGGAAGTTAGGGTCTTTCCTGTCGATGAAGACAAACTTAGGGCTTACGTAACTATCACCCTGGATCACTGCTTCGTGATCCGGGACCTCAAAATTATTCGCGGCGCAACGGGGTTTTTCGTCTCGATGCCAAGCAAAAAGCGCAAAGACGGAACCTATAAAGATATCGCTCATCCAATCAACAATGAAACACGAAGGATGATCGAGGACAAAATCATAGCGGAATATCGTAAGGTTATGGCCGAAGGCGGGAGCGTGGCGGTTGTCGAAAACGAATGAGCCGAAAATTTTGACGGGGTGGTTGGACTTCTCTCGTAGAGGTTCGGGGATGGGCGGTCGCCAAGCGGTAAGGCCCCGGACTTTGGATCCGGTATCGAAGGTTCGAATCCTTCCCGCCCAGCCAATTTCTTTGTCGTAGACCGGCAGGGACTGCGATTAAAAAGCGATTTCGGCGGCGTCGTTCGGATGAACGGCGCCCTTTATTTTAGCGGAGCGTGCTGGCTGGCGGAAATAGCAGAAATTTCGATGATCAGAATATGAATCAACACGAACCGGAGTTAAAAATATTCGCCGGGAACTCGAACCCCCCCCTGGCAGAGGAGATCAGCGAATACCTCAAGGTAGCGCTGGGCAAAGCGGTGGTGGAGACTTTCAGCGACGGCGAGAGCAAGGTTGAAATCAAAGAAAACGTCCGCGGCGCGGATGTTTTTGTGCTCCAGTCGACTTCCGCCCCGGGAAACGACAACCTGATGGAGCTTTTGCTCATGCTGGACGCCTTCAAGCGGGCCTCCGCCAAGCGCATCACCGCGGTCGTTCCCTACTACGGTTATGCGCGGCAAGATCGCAAGGTTATTCCGCGAGTCCCGATCAGCGCGAAGCTGATCGCCGACTTGATTACCACCGCCGGCGCTTCGCGCATGCTGACGCTGGATCTTCACTCGGGCCAGATCCAGGGTTTTTTTGACATACCGGTTGATAATTTGTACGCCACTCCCGTGCTGCTCCAACATCTCAAGAAACAACTGAATCATAACGAAGTCACCATTGTTTCGCCGGACGCCGGTGGCGTCGAACGGGCGCGGGCGATCGCAACCCGCTTGAATGCCTCTTTGGCGATTATCGACAAGCGTCGGGTGGGGCCGAACGTGGTCGCGGAGATGAACATCATCGGCGAGGTCAAGGATCAGATCGCGGTGTTGCTGGACGATATGGTCGACACCGCCGGAACGCTCACAAAGGCGGCTGACGCCTTGAAAAAGGAAGGCGCCAAGAGAATTCTCGGTTGTTGTACGCACCCGGTATTATCGGGTCCGGCGATCCAGCGGATCGAGGAATCTCCGATGGAGGAGCTTATCGTTACCAACACTATTCCGCTGGGGCCCGAGGCGAAGCGGTGCGGCAAGATCAAAGTATTGTCCGTGGCCCATCTGATCGGCGAAGCGGTTCGACGCACCCACGAGGAAGAGTCCATCAGTTCGTTGTTTGTCTAAAGCAATTTTCGTCACCAAGCATGAGGAGGTAAGTAACCGTGGAAACTCTTGAGATTCAAGTCGATGCGCGCGATCCGGGCGGCAAGCGAACGGCCCGGCGGCTGCGGCGCAGTGGGAAGATCCCCGGCATTCTTTATGGGACGAAAACTCAGGCCGTCGCGCTCGAATTCAACAAGAAAGAATTCTCCAGCCGCGTCGCGGGACTCGAGGGCTCGCACTTGGTGCGGTTAAAGTCGTCCGCTACCGCTCTGGCGGATAAGGTCGCCTTGGTGAAGGAGATGCAACATCATCCAATCACGGGCGAAGTGGTTCACGCCGATCTTTACGAAGTGGATCTCACGGCCAAGATCAGGGTCCATGTGCCGCTTCACTTCGTGGGCAAAGCGGTCGGCGTGGTCCGCGGCGGAATTCTGCAACCGATCGTGCGCGAAATCGAAGTCGAATGTCTGCCGATGGACATTCCGGAATTTTTCAACGTTGAGGTCAGCGAGTTGGATATCGGAAATTCGGTTCATATCGAAGCCTTGCCCATGCCCGAGGGGATTAAGGCGATCTACGAGTCGAACCTGGCATTGGTGGCTGTCGTGCCGCCGACCGTTGAAGAGGCTCCGACGCCGGTCGCGGCTCCGGTGGAGGGAGCGGTGGTGGCCCCAGTGGCGCCGGAAGAGAAACAGGGAGAGGGAACCTGATCGGCGGATTGGGCGGGGTATTCGGGAATTGATCGGTGAAGCTGATCGTCGGTCTCGGAAATCCCGGGAAAAGATACGCGCAAACGCGGCATAATCTAGGCTTTTTGATCGTCGACCAAATTGCCCGGCAGAACGGAGTCGCGGTTCAACGAAAACTTTGTGACGCATTGGTCGGCGAATGGCCGGACGAAGGCGAAAGAGTGTTACTCGTCAAACCGCAAGACTATATGAACCACAGCGGTGAGCCGGTCAAAGGACTGCTGCGAAAATTTCGCGCCACCGCGGATGACCTGGTGGTGATTTATGACGATCTGGATTTGCCCTTCGGGCGCATTCGCATCCGCGCCAAGGGCAGCGCGGGCGGCCACCGTGGCGTACTGTCGATTATGGAAAGTCTTGGCGGAGCTCAGTTTTCTCGCATTCGAGTCGGTATCGGACGGCCTCCTGAAGGAGCGGACGCAGTCGATTACGTGCTAGAACCGTTCACCGCCGAAGAATCGGCGGAGCTGGGAACGGTTCTTGCCAGAGCTGCCGAGGCCACGATGTCACTGCTGCGCGATGGCAGCCAGCTGGCGATGGAGAAGTTCAACCGCGCTTCTTAACGAATCGCCTTTCGTTGTAAATGCCCGGCCGCTGTGGTAGAAAAAATACTTTGCCGTGGAGGACCAATAGCCGTGTCAACATATGAAACCCTTTTTATCGTTCACCCGGAAAAGGGGATAAGGATAAAAGAGTTTATCGAAAAATTTAAAAAGGTTATCGAAGGGCAAAGCGGCAGCGTGTCCCAGGTCGAGGAATGGGGGCTGCGCGATCTTGCCTATCGAATTGAAAAGCAAGGCAAAGGGGTTTATGCCTTGCTGCAATATCAGTCCCCGGCGCACGCCGTGGAAGAATTGGAACGAAACCTAAAACTGACCGATGGCGTTCTCCGGTATCTCACGGTTCGCGTAGACGAGGAGCAACCGACGAGTCCAAACCCGGTGCGCGGTCATGCCGAGGAGGGGGCGGGAAAGCTCGAACCCCAGACATAGTCCGGCCGAAAATCTGCGGGGCGCAAACCCGATGGGTGAGTACAACAAGGTTATCTTACTGGGAAACCTGACACGAGACCCCGACCTTCGCTATACCCCCACCGGCACTCCGATCTGCGAGTTTCCTCTGGCGGTGCATCATCGCTATCGGCTCAACGACGAGAACAAAGAAGAAGTTTGTTATATTGATATCGTAGTTTTCGGCAAGGCCGGAGAACGCAGCAAGAGTTTTTTGAAAAAGGGCTCTCAGGTTCTGGTGGATGGGCGGTTGACCCAAAAAAGATGGGAGACCGCAGAGGGGAAGCCGAGGAGCAAGCACGAGGTCGTCGCCGCTACCGTGCAGTTTTTAGATAAGAACGGCGCCATTGTCTCGGAGCCTGAGAAAAACATGCATTTCTGACAAAAACTGGGGCGGCTCAGTTTGGAGAAAGAGGTAGTTGAGCTTATGGCACAAAGGGAAGCAGGCGCGAGGCCTTATCGGGAGCGGTCCGACGACGAAAAGGGGCCGCCTCGCCGCAGGCCCATGTTTCGGCGCAAAGTTTGCCGTTTTTGCGCCGATAAGACGCTGAAAATCGACTACAAAGACATCAAAACCATTTCCCAGTTTGTCACTGAACGCGGCAAGATGACCCCGAGCCGCATTACCGGCAATTGCGCTGGCCACCAACGCCTGCTCACGACGGCGATCAAGCGGGCGCGCAGTGTCGCGTTGCTGCCCTTCACCACGGCGAATAACTAGCGGCGTTTCGTTTTTATGCGGCGGCTGGAAGTCATCGGCAGGTTTTTATTGGCTCTGGCGTCCACTGTGGTTTTGTTCATCAGCGGCGTCGGCGTGCCTTCCGTCGGGCTCATCCTGTTGCCGCTGGTCGCTCAACCGGCGCTGGTGTTCGGCCTCAGATATGGAACGGCTTGGGGATTCGGCGTGTTGCTGGCGGCGCCGCTCCTGTTCGTCATTTTCGCCGATGCAGGATTGGCGCTCATCTACGGCGTGTTGGCATTGATGGCGGGTTTGCTTTTGGGGCTGTTGGGACGCCTGCGGACCATAGCATTGTTGGTCATGGCCGTAGCCGGCGCGATGTTCGTGGCCAGCGGCGCGCTTTTGCTTTACTTCTTCGGTTCATGGGCCGCCATGGTGCACGACTTGCGCGACAGCCTGAATCATCAATTTCTATCGGCGGCGCGCATCCACGAGAAAATGGGATTTCCGCGAGAGGGGTTGGATCTATTGATGCAGCGGACACCGCAAATCATCGACATGACGCTTCAGCTCCTGCCGGCGTTGGCATTTACCTGCTTCGCGTTTGTCGTGCTGGTCAATATCCTGTTTCTCTGCCGGCGCTTTCCCGAGCGGCGCGCGCAGTGGCTGTCGGTGGAAACCTTGCGCGAGTGGAAAGGGCCGGAGTCGATGGTTTGGGCCTTGATCGCCGCCGGGTTTGCGCTGTTTGTTCCGGGCTTGGAGTTCGCCCGGCTGTTTTCGCTGAACGTCCTTCTCGTTGTCGGCGCCTGCTATTTTGCCCAAGGTTTGGCTGTGGTCGCGTATTTTTTCCACAAGAACAACGTGCCGCGGTTTCTCCGCGGCTTGACCTATATGCTCATTGTATTTCAGCAAATTTTTACGCTTTTGGTAGCCGGTCTAGGGCTCTTTGACCTATGGGGCGATTTTCGCCGGCTGAGCAAGGATCATCTCACGCCGAGCCAGGCGGCGTAAATGGAGGAATGATGGAAGTTATTTTGAAAGAAGACATCGCAAAGCTGGGCAAGATCGGGGAAGTCGTGCGGGTGCGCGACGGCTATGCGCGCAATTACTTACTGCCGCGCGGATTGGTCCTCGTCGCCAATCAAAAGAATCTCAAAACCTTCGAGCATCAGAAAAAAATCGTCGCCGATCAAAAGCAAAAGATCGTACGCCATGCTCACACCGTGGGAGAAACCCTAGCGGGCGTTTCGCTCGTCATTGCCGTGCGGGCCGGCGAAGAGGGCAAGCTCTTCGGGTCGGTCACCAATATTCAGATCGAGAAAGCTTTGAAAGCCAAGGGGCTCGCCGTCGACCGGCGCAAGATCCAGCTGGAGGAACCGATCAAAACCATCGGCGATTATGAAGTGCCGATCCGTTTGGCCGCCGAGCTGACGGTGCCGATCAAAGTCTCCGTGGTGGCTGAAAGCTGAGGTTCAAGGGTTCGCCCCGCGGATTGTTTCTCCATTGATCGGACGTCAAAGAGGCGAGACGGGATAGCCGGCCGCTTTGACCCTAGGTCGTTTCTGGAAGATGTCAGAGCCCGGTTCGCCAGCTGTTCCGAAAGCGCATCTCAATCATGGCCGACTGCTGATCCTGCTCGCCGCCTTGCTCTGGAGCCTGGCGGGAATCTTCATCAAGTTTCTCGATCTCCACCCCCTGACGATCGTTTTCTACCGCAGTCTCTTTGCCGCTCTCGTGTTCATGCCGTTCTTAAAGCGGGCCGACTTCTGCTTAGGCACGTCGCTGATCACGTCGGCGCTGAGTTATACCGCGGCGATCAGCGCGTTTGTGGCGGCCAACAAGCTGACGACCGCCGCCAATGCCATCGTTCTGCAATACACCGCCCCGATATTTGTTTTCCTGTTCGCGCGGTTTGCGCTGGGCGAGAAAATTTCCCGGTTAAACGGCTTCGCGCTGGCCATGAGCATGAGCGGCGTCGGCGTGATCGCCTTTGATAGCGCGGGAGCGCCGGCGATGGCCGGCATTCTCACGGCGCTGCTGAGCGGAGTTTTCTTTGCGGTTTACATGGTGAACCTGCGCAAGGCCGAGGATGTCAATCCGATCTACCTGACCTGGATCAATAATATCGCCTGCGCGCTGCTGCTCTTGCCGTTCGTCGGTTCGCGATTGGCGCTGCACGACCACCAAGGATGGATTCTCGCCGTGATGGGAGCGGTGCAACTGGGCACGCCCTATTTTCTTTTTTCCAAGGGCCTGCAAACGGTGTCGCTGCAAGAGGCGTCTTTGATCGCGCTGATCGAGCCGGTGCTCAATCCCCTGTGGGTTGCTCTAGCTGTTGGAGAGATTCCGTCCATGGCGACCTTTGCCGGCGGCGGCATGATCCTCACGGCGCTCGGTGTGCGTTACCTTTGGCCGCTCTGCGGCAAATCCGTCCCGGCGGCATAGCCGTTTAGATTACACGCCCTTTTTGTGATAGGTTTGCTGACCTCGACACCGGAAATAAGGAGGATAAAAGACAATGAACTGGGGAATGGCCAATCGCTTAGCGCGAATTATCAAGCCGGAAGACGGCCGGGCGGTCATGCTTGCCGTGGACCATGGTTACTTTCTCGGCCCCACCAGCGGCCTGGAAGAGCCGCGCAAAACCATCGAGCCGCTGATGCCCTACGCCGATTCGATCATGTTGACCCGCGGCGTGCTGCGCACCTCCGTCGATCCGAAGTCGGACAAGCCGGTCGTTCTGCGCGTCTCGGGTGGAACCAGTATTCTCAAAGAGCTTTCCAACGAAGAGATCACGGTTTCGATCGACGACTGCATTCGTCTTAACGTCTCCGCCATCGCGCTTTCGATCTTCGTCGGCTCGGAGTTTGAAAAAGAAACCCTGGTCAGCTTGACCAAGCTGGTCGACGAGGGGGAAAAGTATGGCATTCCCGTCCTCGCCGTGACCGCCGTCGGTAAAGATATGGCGCGGGACGTGCGCTATCTCGGATTGGCCTGCCGCATCGCCGCCGAGCTTGGCGCGCATATCGTCAAGACCTACTACTGCGACGACTTCGAGCAGTTGATTGAGAGCTGTCCGATTCCCGTCATCATCGCCGGCGGCAAAAAAACGCCGGAAATGGAGGCGCTCGAACTTACGCACAACGCGGTGACCCATGGCGCCGTCGGCGTTGATATGGGACGGAATATTTTTCAGTCTGATTCGCCGGTGGGGATGATTAAGGCGGTCAGAGCGATCGTGCACGAGAACGTCTCGGTCAAAGAAGCGTACAAGATTTACGAGAGCGAGAAGAATAGTAAGGCGAGGAAAGCCGGGTAAGGCCTCAGTTTCAAGTTTCTGGTTTCTAGTTGGAAGAGGCTGCGAGGTCACGATGCCAACTTTTCGACGATTTGATGAAATCGAGGCTTGGCAAAGAGCCCGCGAACTCACGAAATCTGTTTATAAACTTTCTGGTCATGGCCCTTTCGCGAAGGATTTTGGTCTGCGAGATCAAATTCGAAAAGCAAGCGTCTCGATCATGGCGAACATTGCCGAGGGCTTCGAGCGAGATGGAACAGGAGAATTCGTACAGTTTCTAGCAGTTGCCAAAGGCTCTGCCGCGGAAGTTCTCTCACACGCGTACGTTGCGCTCGACCAAGATTTCATCTCGAAAGAGGACTTTGATCGTTTAGTCGCGATGACAAATGAGGTCAGTCGTATGATCGCGGCTCTGATGATCTATCTCCGTAGATCTGGGACAAGAGGACTGAAATTCAAAGTTGTTTCGCAGCCCTGAAAGTGGATGTTCGCTGATGATCCCAAACCAAAAACCAGAAACTAGAAACCAGAAACTCCCCAACGCGATCATGCGCGTCGCCATGTACTACAACAACCGGGACGTTCGTCTCGCAGAAATGGCTGTGCCGAAAATCGGATCAGGCGAGTTGCTCGTGCGCATTTGCGCCAGCGGCATCTGCGGCAGCGACTTGATGGAGTGGTACCGCATCAAGAAGGCGCCCCTGGTGTTGGGCCACGAGATCACGGGTGAAATCGTTGAAGTGGGGGAGGGGGTCAAGGACTTTGCCGTCGGCGACCGGGTTTTTTCATCGCATCACGTCCCCTGCGGCACATGCCGCTACTGCTTGGCCGGGCATCAGTCGGTTTGCGATTTACTCCGTACGACGCACTTCGATCCCGGCGGCTTCGCCGAATATATCCGCGTGCCGAAGATCAACGTCGAGTTCGGCACATTGCGCATTCCCGATACGATGACCTTCGACGAAGGCTCGTTCATCGAACCGCTCGCTTGCGTCGTGCGGGCGCAGCGCTTCGCCAAGTCGGCCGCCGGGCAAGCTGTTTTGGTGCTCGGCAGCGGCATCTCCGGTTTGCTGCACATTCAACTCGCTCGTGCGCGTGGAGCTGAACGCATCATTGCCACCGACATCAGCGAGTACCGGCTGAATGCGGCAAAGCAATTCGGCGCCGACGCGACGATTCACGGTGCGCAGGACGTACCGGCGCGGCTGCGCGAATTGAACGAAGGGCGGTTAGCCGACTTGGTGATCGTCTGCACCGGCGCGATGCCGGCGATTCACCAGGCCGTCAAGTCCATCGATCGCGGCGGCACGCTGCTCTTCTTCGCGCCGACCGCCGCCGGCGTCGATGTGCCGATTCCTTTGTTCGATTTCTGGCGCGACGAGATCAACGTCGTGACCTCTTACGCCGGCAGCGGCGACGATCTCCAAGAGTCGCTGGAGTTGATCCGCGACCACAAAGTGCGCGTCGCCGACATGGTCACGCACCGATTGCCGTTGGCTGAGACAGGTCTGGGATTTCAACTCACCGCAAGCGGGCAAGATTCGATCAAGGTGATCATCGATCCGCTGATCTAAACTGGTTCGAGTTTTTAGACTCGAATGCTGAGTCGTAGCCGGTTACGAGAAATAGCGGTAGATGAGCCGCTTCGGGTGAAGGATGGCAAAGTACAAAGCGCGCAGCTTGCCGGGAATGCCGCAGCGCGGGGTAAAGAGATCCTTGAGCATCAGGCTTAAAGGGATGCGGTGCTTGGGAAACTTCTCGGCGCCGATTTGACGTACGCCGTATTTTTCTTTGCTCTCTTTCAAAACGTAGAGCACGCGGCCGCCGCCCGCTTCTTGGTCGCCGTAGGTGTAGCCGCCCACGGCTTCGGTCCGTTTTTTTGCCTTGTCGGAGATTTCTTCGGTAAGACCGAAGTCGAGGGCGTTGACTGGGCAAGCCTGGACGCAGAAGGGTTGCTTGTCCTCGCTCATGCGGTCGCTGCACATGGTGCACTTGCTCGCCTTGCCGGTGACGGCGTTCTTGGCGATCACTTCCCAGGGGCAGGCGTAAATGCAGTACTCGCAGCCGATGCAGGCCGCTTGATCGATCACCACCGCGCCCTCTTGGTATTTCGTAATCGCTTCCACCGGACAGACCGCGGCGCAGGCGGCGAAGTTGCAGTGCATGCAGCTGTTTCTCGCCCAGATCGGCGACAATCCTTCGAGCACCGGCGGCTCCATGGTGATCCAGTTGGTGGCCGAGAGTTCGTAGAGGCTCGTGCGGTCATGATCGTTCCAGTCCTTGCACGCCTGGACGCACTGGCGGCAGCCGATGCATGTGGTCGCATCGAACAGGATGCTGCGCGGCTTGCCGTCTAAAAGCCGGGCCGTGGGAACCAGGTTGCCGTATTGTTGGATCAGAGCGTCCGTCGGGTTGGTAACCATGCAGCGTCCTTTCTGGGGTTGCACTTCCTGACAGCGGAGGTTTATCACTTCCGTTTTGCGCCCGTCAACCGAATTGCCGACCCGAAAGCCCGCCCTTACTATTGGCGGTCAGCCCGACGTGCGCCAGGACAAATCCTTGCCGGGTTTGCTCCGGCTGTTTCTTTTGATTATGATCGCTCCACCGATGGCACAGACCTTTTTCAAAGCGGTCAAACCGCAGGAGGCGCTGGAGATGCTTCTGCAAGTCTCGCCCGTGGCCACCGAGTCGATCCGCGCGGTGCAGGCGCGCGCCCGGGTGTTGGCGGAGGATCTTTATTCCACCGTCGATCTGCCGCATTTTCACCGTGCCGCCATGGACGGCTACGCCGTCAAAGCCAAGGACACCTTCGGGGCGAGTCAAAGTTTGCCCGCCTATCTAAAACTGGCCGGCGTGGTGGAGATGGGCAAGGCGGCGACGCAGCCGCTGGCGGCCGGCGAGGCGATTCGAATTTCCACCGGCGGCATGATGCCGCCGCAGAGCGACGCCGTCGTCATGGTCGAGTACACCGAAGAGGTGGCGGGGCCGTTGGTCGAAATTCATCGCGGCGTGTCGCCCTGGCAAAACGTCATCCTGATCGGCGAAGATATCAAGAAAGGCGAGCCGGTCTTCCGGCGCGGCCGGCGCCTGAGGGCCCATGACTTGGGCGCGCTCACCGGCGTCGGCATCTCCACGGTTCCGGTTTACCGCAAGCCGCGGGTGGGTTTGATTTCCACCGGCGACGAAATCGTCGACGCCGACGTCGAGCCGTTGCCCGGCCAGGTGCGCAACATCAACCAGCATTCGCTGGCCGGCTTGATCGAGGAATGCGGCGGCGAGTTGAAGGATTGGGGCGTGGTTGGCGACGACCGCGACGCTTTGTCCGAGGCGATCGGCGCGGCGCTGGCCTGGGGCGATGTCGTGCTGCTCTCGGGCGGCAGCTCGATGGGCGCCAAGGATATCGCCCTGGAGACGATCCTGTCGTTTCCGGACGCGGAATTTATCTTTCACGGCATTTCCATCGCGCCGGGAAAACCGACGATCTTCGCCCACGCGTGCGGCAAGCCGATTCTCGGCCTGCCGGGTTATCCGGTATCGGCGCTGGTGATTTTCGATCTTTTCGCCGCGCCGCTGATTCGCCGATTGGGCGGCGAAAACGTCGACGCGCTCAGCCGTTTCGCGCGCACGGCGCGGGCGACGCTAAAGACCAACGTCGCTTCGCAAATCGGCCGCGAGGATTACATTCGCGTCACCCTCGAACGGCAGGGCGGCAAGCTCATGGCGACGCCGCTGCCGAGCAAATCGGGAGCGATTTTCACCTTGGTCAAAGCCGACGGCATGGTGCGGATCGAGATGAATCAAGACGGGCTGGAGCAGGGCGAAGAAGTCGAAGTCATACTCTTTTAGTTTCTAGTTCCTGGTTTTTCGTTTCTGGTTAACTTGAAACCGGAGACTCGAAACTAGAAACTGTCGAAAGCCATGGCTCGCAAACGTTACCTTAAGAAGACGCCCCTGGCCGAAGCCCGTGAGCTTTTATTGTCGGCGGTCGATCCCCAGCGGCTCGCGCGCGAAGCCATTCCCGTCGATGACGCCCTCGACCGCGTCACCGCCGAGCCAATCTTCGCGAAAATTTCTTCGCCCCACTATCACGCCGCCGCGATGGACGGAATTTGCGTCCGCGCCGAAGAAACCTTCGGCGCCACCGAGTTCGCGCCGAAGCGGTTCACCCGCGCGTCGGGGGAGGCTGCGGGGCGCTGCGCGTTCGCCTACGTCGATACCGGCAACGCCTTGCCGGCCTGGGCCAACGCGGTGATCATGATCGAAAACGTGCGCCAGCTTGAGGACCAGCGGGTGGATATTTTCGCCGCCGTGGCGCCCTGGAATCACGTGCGCCTGGTCGGGGAGGACGTGGTCGCCACCGAATTGCTGTTGCCGCGCTCCCACCGCCTGCGCCCCTACGATCTGGGCGCTTTGCTCGCCGCCGGCCACACCACCGTGCCGGTCAAAGCGCGCCCAAGGGTCGGCATCATTCCCACCGGCGACGAGTTGATTCAGCCGGGAGAGGAAGCCAAGCCCGGCGCGGTGATCGATTTCAATTCGACGGTGTTGGCGGCCTTCGTGCGCGAATGGGGCGGCAGCCCGGTCAAATATCCCAGAGCCAGAGACGATTTTACCTTGCTCAAAGAGGCGGTGGAACAGGCCGCGGCCGAGTGCGACCTGGTCGCGGTCATCGCCGGTTCCTCCGCCGGCGAGCATGACTTGACGGCGGATGTGGTCGCCGCGGCGGGCGAATTATGGGCTCACGGCATCGACGTGATGCCGGGGAAACCGGCGGTCTTGGGCGGCGTCGGCGGCCGACCGGTGATCGGCGTGCCCGGCTATCCGGTGTCGGCCATCGTTATCGCGCGTGAGTTGCTCAGACCGGCGCTGGAAAAGCTTCTTGGCTGCGCCACGCCGTCGTACCCCGAGGTGCGCGCCGTCGTGCCGAAAAAAATCGCCTCGCATCTCGGCGTCGAGGAGTTCATCCGGGTGACGCTCGGGCGCGTCGGCGAAAAATTAGTCGCCGTGCCGCTGGCGCGCGGTGCGGGGGTGATCACGACCATGGTGCGCGCCGACGGTCTGTTGCGCGTGCCGAGCCTCATCGAAGGATTGAACGCCGGTGCGGAGGTCGACGTGGAGTTGCTGCGGCCGATCGCCGATATCGAAAACACGATTCTCTGCACCGGCAGCCACGACCTCGCCATCGGCGTGCTCGAAGACCGACTCAAGCTGCGCCGTCCGGAGTTGAAAATCGCCGCGACCAATGTCGGCAGCCTGGGCGGCCTGCTGGCGCTCCAGCGGGGTGAAACGCATATCGCGGGAACCCATCTGCTCGATGCCGGCACCGGCGCGTACAATATTCCCGACATCAAGCGGACGATTCCCGCCGTTCCCGCCGTGCTGGTCCACTTGGCGCGGCGCGAGCAAGGGATTCTGGTTGCCGCGGGCAACCCCAAATCGATCGGCGGGCTCAGGGATATCGCGCGCGCCGGCATCCGCTTCGTCAATCGCCAGCCCGGTTCGGGCACGCGCGTGTTGCTCGATTACGAGTTGACCAGAGCCGGCATCGAGCCGGCGTCCATCAGCGGCTATGAGCGCGAAGAGTTCACCCACATGGCCGTCGGCGTGGCGATTGCGAGCGGCCTGGCGGATGCCGGCCTCGGCGTGCGCGCTGCCGCGGCTGCGTTGGGGATCGATTTCATAGCGGTGGCGGAAGAACAATACGATCTCTTGTTTCTCCGGCCCTTTTTCGAATCCGACCGCGGCGCGCTACTGATGGAAATCCTCCGTTCGGACGATCTCAAGCGTGCGGTGGTTTCACTCGGCGGTTACGACACTGAAAAGTGCGGTGAGATTCTCTATCAACAATAGCCGTTCGGCCCGCCGTCAGGCTTACACCGGCATGAGGCCATGTTTTTTTCTCGGCCGTTCTTCTTTCTTATGGCGCAGGATTTCCAGCGCTTGAATGAGCCGCCGGCGCGTCTCGCGGGGGCGGATGGCGGCTTGGGCGAACTGTTTTGACAGCGCTTCGAAGGGGCCGCTGAAACGCTCCTGGTACTCGGCGATTTTTTCCTGGCGGGTTTTTTCCGGCTCGGCGGACTGTTCAATCTCCCGTCTGTAGAGCACGTTGACCGCGCCCCCGCCGCCCATCACCGCGAGTTCGACCCCCGGCCAAACAAACAGTTGATCGGCGCCCATTTCGCGGGTGCAAAGCGCCTGCTTGGCGCCGCCGTAGCCTTTTCTCAAAACAACGGTGATCTTCGGCACCGTCGCTTCGGCGTAGGCGTAAAGCATTTTGGCGCCGTGGCGGATGATGCCTTTCTCTTCCTGCTGTTTGCCCGGGAAAAATCCAGGAACATCCATCAGGGTGATGACCGGAATGTTGAAGGCGTCGCAGAAGCGGATAAAGCGCGCCGCCTTGTCCGAGGCGTCGACGTCCAGGCTGCCGGCGAGAAACATCGGCTGATTGGCGATCAAGCCGACGGGATAGCCGTCGAACCGGCCGAAACCGGTGACCAGGTTGCGCGCGAACTTCGCCTTCAGTTCGAGGAAATCGCCGTCGTCGACGATCGCTTTGATGACCTGAAGAATATTATACGCCTGCTTCATGTCCGCCGGCACGATTTTCTCCAGCGCGTCGAGGGAACGCGCCGGATCGTCCGTCGTCGTCTTTCTCGGCGGGGGCGACTCAAAGTTTGACGGCAGGAAGCCCGTCAGCCTTCTGATCGTCGCCAGACATTCCTCGTCGTTCTTGGCGACCCAATCGGTGACGCCGGAAACTTCCGAGTGAATTTTCGCTCCGCCCAGCTCCTCCATCGTCACCGTCTCGCCGAGCACATCCTTGATCACCGCCGGCCCGGTGATGAACATCTGGCTGGTGTTCTGCACCTGGAGAATGAAATCGGTCAGCGCCGGCGAGTAGGAGCCGACCCCGATGCAGGGTCCCATGATGGCGGAAATCTGCGGGATGCAGCCCGAGGCGATGCTGTTCTCGAAAAAGATTTTGCCGATGGCCGAAGTGACCGAGAGCCCTTCCTGAATGCGCGCGCCGGCGGAATCGTTCAAGCCGATCACCGGCACGCCGAGCTTGCGCGCGGTCTGGATGACATAGGCGATTTTTTCCGCGTGGGCGCTGCCGACCGAGCCGGCGAGGACCGAGCGGTCCTGGGAGTAAACGTAAACCGGCCGGCCGTCGATTTTGCCAAAGCCGGTGACGACGCCATCGGAGGGCAGTCTCTTTTCCGCCATGCCGAAGTCGGCGCACTGGGTTTCCGCCAGCATGAACTCTTCGACGAACGTGCCGGGATCGAGCAGCTTATCGATGCGCTCGCGGGCGGTGAGTTTGCCTTCGGCGTGCTGTTTGGCGGCGGCTTTAGGATCGGCGTCGCGGGCGATTTGCTCCAGAGCCGAAAGTTTCTTCTCCAGATCTTCCCTGGATTGCGCCATAAAGAATGATTGTTTATCCGCCGACGATGCCCATTCCTTGCAGTACCGAGAGCATCACCGCCGCGGCGATGACCGATCCGATCTGCCCGCCCGCGTTGGCGCTCATGGCGTGCATCAGCAGATAACTTTTCTTGTTATATTTTTGTCCTTCCGCTTGCACGACCCGCGCCGACATCGGAAAGGCCGATATTCCGGCCGCACCGATCAGCGGATTGATTTTGCCGCCGGTCAGCAGGCACATGAGTTTCCCGAATAGCACGCCGACGGCGGTGTCGAGGCAGATGGCGACGAAACCGAGACACAAGACCAAGAGGGTCTGTGCGCGCAAGAATTTATCGGCTTCCATCGTCGCGCCGATGCACAATCCGAGCAGCAAGGTCACGATGTTGGTGATCTCGTTCTCCGAAGCTCTTTTCAGCCGGTCGACGCAACCGCTTTCTCTCATCAAGTTGCCGAGCATGATGGTGCCGATCAAAGGGGCGCCCTTGGGTGCCAGGATCGAAGCGAAGATGGTCACGACGATGGGGAAAACAATCTTGGTGGTTTTCGAGATCGGCTGTTTTTTCGCCGTTCCCATGACGATTTGTCTTTCCTTAGTCGTGGTAAGTGCGCGCATGATCGGCGGCTGGATCAGCGGCACCAAGGACATGTAGGAATAGGCCGCCACCGAAACGGCGCCGAGCATATGCGGGGCGAATTTCGAGCTGACATAGATGGCCGTGGGTCCGTCGCATGCCCCAATCACCGCGACCGCCACAGCGTCCAGCTTGTCGAAGCCAAGCGCCAAAGCGAGCAGCAAGGTAAGAAAGATGCCGAATTGGCCCGCCGCGCCCAGCAGGATGATCTTGGGGTTTTCAAGAAGCGGTTGGAAGTCGGTCATGGCGCCGATGCCGAGGAAAATCAGTAACGGGAAAACCTCGGTGAGAACCCCGGCATCGTAAAAGAAACGCAGGAATCCTTCCTCGCCCATCAGGTCCGCCAGCGGAATATTCACCAGAATAGCGCCGAAGCCGATGGGAACCAGGAGCAACGGTTCGTAGCCTTTCTTGATGCCGAGATAAAGAAGTATGCAGGCAATTCCGAGCATGATCACATGCCCGGGACTCAGATTCATAATCCCCGCGAAGAGGCCTTGCAGGCCGGAGACCAATGCGGTTTCCATCCAAATACACTAACCTTTCTTAGTTGCTGAGTCGTCGGCTTGGTAGGGAAAAATTTTTCTGATCAGCAGAATGAGCAGGCTCATAATCCACAGCACCAGCATGGTGCCGCCCATGCCAATCAGCGCCAGTGTCCAACCGAACGTCCAGGTATCCATAAAAAAACCAAAGCGGAGCCAACCAGCGTTGGAATACCGGAGTCGTGGCTGCCGCCATCGCGCCGGCACATCGTCGCGCTATCGCTCCGTCACTCCTTTTTTTATTTTATCAAGGGCTAGTCAATGACGGCGAGCGCTTGCTCGGCTTCGACGGCTTGGCCCGGGGAAACCTTCAATTCTTTCAAGGTTCCGGTGACCGGTGCGACGATGGGAATCTCCATTTTCATCGCTTCCATGACCATCACGACCTCATCTTCTTCGACGTGGTCGCCGACCTGTTTTTCGATCTTCAAAATTTTACCTACCATGGGTGCTTCGACGGTCGTTGCCAAGAGAACTCTCCTTCCAAGCGGCTCTCCGCTATCCGCAACCAGCGCACGAATACTCGCCCATGATTGCAGAAGACTCAAGCATAAGTTTTAGGTGACATTTAGTAGGGTTTTCTCGTAGTTGTCAATGCTGTGGGCTCGAATTACTGACAAAAGTTGCCCTCGTTGATGATCGATCGACCGGTTCCGAGCTGCATCGCTCACCTTGCTTTTGCGGGTTGTATACGATATTAACCCTCAAAGTTTCTTGCGGAGGAAAGATATGGCCAAACCGGCGTCTCAAGTTGACAACATCATGGATAATATTCCCTATTATGACAAATGGCAGCTCGGCGAAGGGATTCCGATCGTCAAGACTTTTTTTGTTTCAGACTTGAAAAAAGTCGAGCTAAAGCCATGGGATAGAACAGGTGGCAACGGCGCGTTCATCAACATGGAAGGGGCCGAGGGAGCCACCGGCGCTTATGTTCTGGAGATCCCCGCCGGCAAACACACCAACCCGCAGCGGCATCTCTATGAAGATCTGATTTTTGTCCTCAAGGGACGCGGCGCCACGATGATTTGGAATGACAAGGGCGCCAAGCAGACCTTCGAGTGGCAGGACGGCAGCCTGTTCGCGTTGCCGCTCAATTCGACCTACCAACATTTTAATGGATCGGGGGATGAGCCGGCGCGGTTTTTCTCGGTCAACAGCATGCCGATCGTTTTCAACCTTTTTCATGACGCTGAGTTTATTTTTAGCACGCCGCGCGATTTCACCGACCGCTTCGATGGTGATCCTGAATACTTTAGCGGCAAGGGTAAGGCGTATCCGGGCCGTGTTTGGGATACGAACTTTATTGCCGATGCCCGCAATTTCAAGCTGGAGGACTGGATCGAGCGCGGTGCGGCGGGAAAAAACGTCATGCTCGAAATGGCCAACGGCTCCATGGCGGCGCATATTTCCGAATTCCCCATCGGGACATACAAAAAGGCGCACCGTCACGGTCCCGGTTTTAACGTGATCATCATTAAAGGGAAAGGCTTCTCGCTGTTTTGGCGGGAAGGCGAACAGCCCAAGCGCTATGACTGGCAAGACGGCAGCGTGTTCACCCCTCCGGCGATGATGTGGCACCAGCACTTCAATACCGGCGCGACTCCGGCGCGCTACCTGCCGCCGCGGCTGGGGGGAATAAAATACAGCCTCGGAGAAGGATTCGGCGACATCACCAAAGTCGATAAGGACGTTAAGAAGGGCGGCAATCAGATCGAGTATTACGACGAGGATTCCAACATCCGTAAGATGTTCGAGGAAGAGCTTGCCAAGTCGGGGACCACGACCCGGATGAATCCGGATTTTTACAAGCGCCCCGCATAAGACAAGGTTTGCCGTCAGTCGATGCTTGCATGGCAAAGCCCCGCGCGAGGAAAACCCGCGCGGGGCTTTTTTTTGCCCTCGAGCGCGCGGCAGGCGCGAAACCTTGGGAGTCTTTCGGTTCCTATGATAAGTTGAACCGAGACCGTGCGACGAAGCATAAACCGCGCTAAAGCAAACGGCCGTTCAAATCGCCATGAATGCAACTGAAATCACGATGATCCTTTGCGCCTATCTGCTGGGTTCGATCCCGACCGGCTACATGATGGGAGCGTGGAAGGGAGTCGATGTCAGGAGCGCGGGAAGCGGCAATATCGGCGCGACCAACGTTGCGCGGCTCGTCGGCAAACGGCAGGGGCTATTGACCCTGGTCGCCGACGCGGCGAAAGGGTTTATCCCAGTTACCATTGCCCTCCAGTTGCTGGGATTGGGCTGGTCCTCGGCTGCCGTCGTCGGCACGGCGGCATTTCTGGGCCATCTCTATCCGCTCTTTTTGAAGTTTCAGGGGGGCAAGGGGGTCGCCACCGCATTGGGAGTTTTCGCGGCATGGGCGCCCCCGGCGGCGTTGGTTTTGATAATCGTCTTTGCGGCGGTCGCGCTTTTGAGCCGAATCGTTTCTCTCAGCTCAATGGCGGCCGCGCTGGCGGCCCCCATTATCCTCTGGATTTTTTCTTACCCGCCGGCGGTCGTCGGCAGCAGCGCCGTCATCGCCTCGATGATCGTTTGGCGTCATCGCGCCAACATCCGGCGCTTGCTTGCGGGAACCGAGCCGCGCTTCGGCTCTATTAGTTCTCGATGATCACTTCGACGCGGCGGTTTTGCTGTCGCCCGCTCTCGGTATCGTTGGTCGCGACCGGCGCGCGGGTGCCGATACCGCGCGAGGTGATTTGACGGCCGTTAACTCCGTCGCGCTCAAGCTCGTTGGCCACGGTATTCGCCCGCCGCTCTGACAGATGCTGGTTATAGGCTTCCTGGGCGGCGCTTTCGCGGCTGGCATGTCCCTCAACCGCGATGCGACGGTCGGGTGCTTCGCGTTTTATGATGGCGGCGATTTGATTGACGCGGCTGCGTCCGTCTGCGGTCAGGTCGGCGCTGTCGAATTGAAAGTTGACACTGGGAAGGTTGACCATGACGCCGCGGCTGGTCTCGCGCGCCTCGATGTTGCGCTTCTTGAGTTCTTCGATCAGAGCCTGGTTTTGAGCGATCTCGGAGCGCTGTTGGTCGATCGCTTTCTGTTGCTCTTTTTGCTTGTTTTCCTGGCCTAGCAGTTGATCGCCGATGAGCGCTCCGGTTCCCAGTCCCAAGGCGCCGCCGATCGCGGCACCGGCACCGGGATGGCCCACGGCCGCGCCGATAATGCCGCCGGCCGCGGCGCCGCCCAGAGCGCCGATACCCGCGCCTTTTTCGCGCGTTGTCAGATCGCCGCCGGCACAGCCTGCAACGGTCATGGTTGCCGCAAGTAACAAGATACGGACCGACGAAAAATTAAATCGTGGTTTCATCATGCCTCCGATATTTTGGCTAAAGCGATCATTCGCGAGTTGCTTTAACCGTTCGCTCCCTTTGCTTAGACGCTCACCCTGCCCATCCGGTTGCCGTTATGTTGAAATATTAATACTCGCCTTGTTTTTTAACTCTTTCGAGCTCCCGCCGCTGCCGGTCCAGCTCAGCTTGGTTGGCGTCGATCTGCCGTTGCTGATC
>Ga0153916_10000151_pt1 | contig 40868 bp, 83 predicted proteins | sample Opewatmetagenome_FD_109642 | JGI IMG/M metagenome (GOLD analysis project Ga0153916, IMG submission 109642) | Freshwater wetland microbial communities from Ohio, USA - Open water 3 Core 3 Depth 4 metaG | ecosystem: Environmental > Aquatic > Freshwater > Wetlands | place: USA: Ohio, Lake Erie...
CAACCGCTTATCATCATTTTCCCCTTCAAACTTGTTGGGAAAGTTAATAAAAATCCATCTTCTGAAAAACGCTGTCGTGAAATCCCTTGTTTCTGGAAGCTTATTGCAGGAAAATATCAATTTTGCAAAGTTCGTGAAGCTGAATCTATCCTTGAACTTGAATTCGGCTGAAATAGCATCCCCACCTGTCAGAGCCTTGAATGTTCCTGTCTGATGTAAAGCAACATCAGAAATATCAGGATAAAGATTAGCCATCTTCCCATACAAGGGGGCTTTAGCAAACGGATTCTTATCCAAATCCTGCAATGCGATATTTGAGATATTTGCAGAACCAAGAAAGACTTTCATAAGCCGAATCAAAGTGCTTTTTCCATTACTTCCTTCCCCTATCAGCATAACCGCTTTCTGTATAAAGTAATCCTTCCATAGAAGATAACCAAAAAGCTCCTGAACGACAGGAACATCCCTCTCATTAACTATTTGGGAAACGAATTTCTTTATCTCTGGGCAATCTGCCTCTGGATTATAAAAAACAGGAAGCTGTGTGATGGAAAATATCTCTGGGTTATGCGGAATGAGAGCCTTCCCCTTCAAATCATAAAGACCATTCTTTATATTAATTATATATGGGTCTTGATTGATTTCCTCTGGATATATGTATGTCGACCTTTCGATATACCCAATGACTTCGCTTACACGAATATTTTTGGTCTTCTCCTCAAGAAACATATTCGATTCTTCCTTTATTACAGATTCACCTGTGCTATTATAAACACCACCCTCATAGACATAGATGATAGCACTTTTACTGCTTGGGATTGACTTGAACCTGTTCCTTGACATTATATAATCCCCAAGCCTTTTCGGAACAAACTGCTTATTTTCAAACCACGACCTTTCTTCATCCTTATAGACCTCATCAAGAATCTCAATCATTTTGCTTTCTTCAAATGGGCTAATGCTTTCTTTATTTTTCCTTATTATCTCTTCCATTGCTTGTTCTTTTGTGAGAGAACGGACATTCCTGCAACCCAAAATATAATAGGTCAAACCATAAAGAGGATGGTGTGGGTCTTCAATCATTCAATCCCCTCCTTATCAGTGAAACCCAACTTAATCCGTGTTATATCAGAAACAGAATGCAATTGAATATCCCCATTGAAATCAATAAGAATGGAATCATTACCAACTTCAAGAAGAATTCCTATAAAATTAATCTCATTTCCCTGCTTATTGAAAACTATTTTCTTCCCTATAAATCGTTTTATTAACTCTGCATCCGTTTCAATCCCCTCGAATTACAAGAATTATCCTTTATTTCCAGACTATATAAACCTTTTTATTGCTATCGGTTTCATTATTACTTGGTGAAGAAAATGGACATAAGAAAGAAGTATTCGGAAATCTGCTCCTATATACCAGAAATAGGGGTTTCGCTTGAGCAACTGAAAGAAACAATCACATTATGTACCAACTATCACAGGGAAGAAACGCTTGTCCATCATGTGAAGATGATGGAAAGGCTTGGATTCGTCATAAGGAAGGACTTGAGATGGTATTCCAAATACCAATACCCGAAAAAGGATGAAATCAAGCCGATGAAAGAGATTATCATAGAAGACGATGTGGAAAAAGAAGCAGACGATTTCCTTGACAAATTCAAAGGTGGCAAGAATGAATGAAAAATACTACTTAACAAGGACACAAATCGAGATGCTATTATTATTTACTAAAAGAAACGACAAAGCTAACAGAATATTACGCTACATAAAGGAGAAACAAAATATCACTAACAGATGGATGGAATTGCTCGGAAGCCCAAAACATGATTAGATAAGTATTTAAAGCTATCTACTAATTCTTTTGTATGACATACGAAGCTGTGGATTGCCCGATATGCAAGAGGAACATAGGAAGATTTCATGGTCAGGATATAAACAAAGAAATCGCAATGCACATTTCTCAAGAGCATAAGAAAGAATATGCTGACATAGGGGATAAAATAGAGCAGATAAACCAGATAAAGAACATTATTTTTGAAAAATACGGAATAAAGATAGGGTTCGTAAACGAAGTCTATTATCGGAAGAGGCGATTTACATGACAAAATGCGACTTCGAGTGGAACTGCAAATTCTGTCAGATGTATGAAGATGGAGAGTGTTCATTATGCCAAAATTAAACAAATTCAAGGAATTAAAAAGGGAATATAGCCAACTACCTGAACAAATAAAATTTGATTGCGGATGTGTGGCTGTAAAAGGTGCTACTAATTATTTGATTTGTCATTTTTGCGACAAGCACAATCCATTCAAACCAAAAGAAGAACAGACAATGAAAGAAAAACCAAGACTGATGCTGACAACATACAGAAACGAAAAAGGAAAAATAATAGATTATGGAATATCGATTTCAAAGCCAAAAAAAAGGAGGGATAGACATGAGAGGAAAATACAACAGAACCACAAGCCATAACAAGGCAATAAGCGAAGGCTTGAGGAAGCACTTTGCGGAAAGGAACGGAACATCACCGAGAACATTAGCCAAGACCGAGGCTTTGGCACTCTGCCCTTACTGCAAGCGTAAAGTCGTGGTTGTGGGTTGATTATGGCATTATTCCAAGTCGAGATTCATCTCACAGAAAATGAAAAGGAAGCACTTGAGAAATTCAACACATTGGTTGGAGAGAAAGCCATTGAAATCAAACAGCGATTAGAGAAAGGGAAACCTTTCATATTCAATGGCAAACCTGTGTTCATAATAAAATTCAAATCAAAAAAGGATTGGTCATAATGGACTATGTGATAGTAAAGAGAACGAACTGGTGGGGATTGTTCAAGATAATCGGTGCATTATCAATGTGCATCGTTTCCGTATTTTTACCTTTTTTTCTCTATGAGCCATTCCTCACCTTTTACATCCCGATTTATAGAGATACAATAATAATGTTTTTCCTTTTGAATTTTATCTTATGGTTATGGATTTTCATAGATTTAGCTGTCAATTATAAACCCAATGTAGAGAAGATTTTTTATATAAGGAAAGAAAAAAAATGAAATCACTCAAGATAGGCGAAAAAGTGAAGATTCGTGGGCTGATATATAAACTGGTCAAGACACCACCGAACAGGTATTATTGGCTGAAGCGAGTCCACATAAGGAGAATAAAATGAAGCCATTCAACAAGAACATGAACCTTGCGAACATCTTCCTATCATTATCGCTGACCACGCAGATAATGATACTGCTGAAGTTCTTCAGCAACGAATGGCTTCTTTTCGCAACTATTACAGGGTTTGCGACTTGGCTGTTCTTCATCAGGGCGATAAAGGAGCTAAAGACGGAGTTCCAAGAGATAGAGGATGTAATATGAGACTGAAAGGGAAAATAACGGACTGCCCTCATACAGATAAGCGTGTCTATGGATATGGAAGATGCCATTCCTGTTATCTGAAATGGAGATATGACAACAATGAGGAATACAGAGAAAAGAAAAAAAAGCTTGGAAGGGAAACGACAAAGAGATGGATGCAGAAAAAGATGAAGGAAGACCCCGACTTCAATTCCAAAAGGCAGAAGAGATTCAGGGAAGACCACCCAGATTCGTTCAATATAATGATGGCAAGATTCTACTGGAAGAAGCTTATGCCAGAGCAGAAGCAAGAACTGATAAGGAGATTCCCATGAAAGCGGAAAAGCCCCAAGATAAGTATAATCTGAAATTCGGTTGGGCGATGATTGGATTCGGAATAGGAGCAATTTTCTGTTTTGTATATCTTTATGCTTTAGGGATGGTATGTCCATGAAAGCGGAAAAGGAACAGTTAGAAGGAAGGCGTTCATTAACGCCTTCAGTCAAGCAGTTAGAGCATAAGATTAAGGAACTACAGAAGCAAATAGATAGGCGTATAACCGATTTCAGGGTTCTGCAAGGCGTTTTAACAGACCGTGATAATGAGATAAAGCGATTGAATGGGTTACTTGATTGCCATGAGAAATATGGGAAAGAAAGAGAGAAGCAGCTTGCCGAGAAGGACAAGGAGATAGAACTTTGGAAGCTGAATATCGAGGCACACAAGAAGAGGATACAGGAGCTTGAGAATGAAATTGCTCGATTAGAGCATTTAATAGGGTAAATAGCATGAAGAAGCCAAAAGCGGGAAGGGATAGAGGTGCAGGGGTTACTCCTGTTCTTCCGTCGCACACGGGGGAATCACTTCCTGCTGGCAAGTTCGAGGAGGTTGGACGATGAAAACGCTAAAGTTCACAATACTGCTAATAGGATTACTGAATATAACATGTGGTGTAATCGCATCAGAAGCGATGATTTTCGATAATACAATAAGCATGGATGCTTTTAGAGTTCCAGCCTTATTCTTGGCTATTATAATTTCTTTGGGAATATGGACAGTAGTAGGAACTTTTCTTTTTTTAAAGGATGAGCAATCCCAAAAGAAGGAGGCGGGACGATGACTGTGAGATTTTGTCGATGGTGTGAGGAAGAACTTGTTTGGACAAAGGATGGCTGGAGACATCAAGATGGAAGTTTGTATAAGAAGAATCCAGATGGAACTGATAATCATTGTGTTCTTCCTGTTTTACAGCTTCGTGATATTTATGAATATTAAGAAAGAGCAATCCCAAAAGAAGGAGACGGAGAGATGATATATCCAATACCACCAGAAACAGAAGCTTTTTGTTGGTTCTTCTTCAATGGTTGTTGTAATTCAACAGTTCCATGCGGGATACCGCCTTTTATTTATGTTGCAGTAGTCTTTATCGCTTGCCTTGGCGTTTGGAGAGCGTTGAAATCCCAAAAGAAGGAGGCGAAATAGATGGTAAAGCATATTAAAGTAAGGAAAAGGAACTGGTGGCTGACAGCCATAGCTTCCATTTTCATCGGATTATTTTGTTGTGTCATGTTCGTTGGAATAAGCGGAACTATGATGATGTTTGGCTTGGGAAAAAGCAACATAGTTCCACCCTTGCCATTAGACAAATTGTTCATTATTGGATGGATTTTAGTTTCAATTGTTTCTTTTCTTGAATTTGTCATAAATTCAGATGAATTCACTTATGAGGCGATTGAGCATGAAAGATAGTTGCGAAATATGTGGGATAAAAGATGACACCAAATTCACAGTCGTAATATCCCCTCTCATTCGCCTTGATATTTGCAAGGACTGTATGAATCTTTATGGAAACCATAGATACGATGAATTGATTGAGAAACTGAAGAACAATAAATCCATCTATAAAATGTAATACCCACATTAATTAACACTAAAAACAAGGTAATTATATGCCAAGCCCGATAGTTTATAGGATTTCTTTAGTGGAGATGGTTCATGCACAGGAAAAGGGCAAGCATAGCAGCACTCCTTCTCCGTTTATGGAAATTCGTGCTTTTATGTTTCTGGAAAACTCACCTTCGCCAACAATGGAATCCCAATTGAGAAGGATATTCAAGGATGCAATAGAAGGCGTAAAGCTCAACTTCCTTCCGCATATTTTCGAGTCCGACATGAATTTCAGACCCGAATATGCTGAAGACAGGACATCTTTCTCATTGAAGGAATTGACACAAAGGTTCAAGATTGAGATTGAAGGTTTTGAGGTCGAAAGGGTAGATTTGGATGAGATAACATTAGGATATTTCAAACAGGAAAGGACTGAAAGAGGTCATCGGCTTCATTTGAATACAGGCGTGATTTATCGCTATGTCGCATTTTACAATCCAGACGGCACTATAAAGAAGCCCGACTATGATGAATTCTCTATAAGGGAAGTCATGGGCAAACTGAAGGAACTTGAAGAAAGAAGGGAGAAACTGTTCAGGAAGGCAAGAGGTCTGGTTGAAGACATAGAGAAGAAGACCAAGAAACTGGAGGACGTGATAACAGAACTTGAGGATGTTTATAAGAGATTCAGAACAGGAAGAGAATTAACTTAAAGGAGGGATAGAGATGGACAAACTGGAACAAGTGACAGGGGAAACCGACATTCTGGAAAAGCTGAACAAGACTATGGATGACCTTATCACATACAAGAACATCTACATAGCAACAATTGACACAGCAAATGACAGGATGAAAAAGATAGAGAAGAAGCTCGAAGAGAAAGAGACACAGAAGGAGATACAAGTCCAGATAGAGAAGATTGAAGAGACGATTGAAAGGCTATCGGTGAGCCTCAACGAGCTTCTTGAAGGGCATGAAAAGGTCTTGAGCCAGCTTGAGAAGGAACGCAAAGAGGACTTGGCTTACCTGAAGGGTCTTGACAACGAACTGAAAAGCCATGTAATGACAACGGATGACAAGTTGAAAGACATGGAGAAGGATATAGCCAAGACAAAGAATGAGGCTGAAAAAGCCAACAGGCTGAAGTCAGCTTTCCAGAATCTTTTCAAGGCGATAATGGAGTAGAGTATGAGGGTTACGATTCCGTTGCTGATAGTCCGCTAAGTTATCACCTCACAAACACTGGTTGGCGTAAAAGACCTCGATACTCTCGACAGAGCAGTATTGCGAAGGGTATCACGGAAAGGGAAGAAACTGATTGGGAGGAGACCTGACAGGATTTACAGGACAATGCACGGATTCCATTTTATATGGGAAAATGTTCAAAAACAAGGAAGACCGATAACAGAGGAAGAGATGTTTGAGTTAAGAAGGAAACTTCAGGATGATTCAAATCGCATCAGGCTTGATTCCGAAACAGGAAGGCAGAAACAGATATTATTTAGCCAAAAAAGGGTGAGAATGAAGGACAATGAAGGGAACGTGATAAAGGATGTGACTTATGAAAGAAGGAGAATAAGATGAACGAAATAGAAAAGGCAAGGGAATCAATTCCAGTAATCAAGAGCCTGATTGAGAAAAACACAAACGATAGGGTTGTGAATATCTATGGAATCAACAATGATAGGCATTTTATCCTTGAAACTGACAAGCGTATGAAATATCAATTAATATTCAAAAGGGACTTCTTCAGGTCTTTCGGCAAGATATTCGGGACAACTGGGCTTGGGGAATCAATAAATGAGGAAATGGTTGAATGGGCTTTGAGAAATTACATCCACAATTTCATTTTTGTCTATGAGAACGGATATGCATACACGATTCCAGTAAATGAATTCCACGATTACGCAATGTCGCATGGGATGGTCAGGAAAACAGACAAAACAGGAGAAATAACTCTTTCCTGTCCATTAAAAATGCTCAAGAGGTGGAGATAGTTCCAGTTCCATAATAACTTGAGGAGAGCAGGTAAAACCCTCTACGAATTGGATTCGTATTCATGTCATCACCTTGCTCTCAGTTGTGGGTAACTGCAAAGAACTGCTGGGTGTAACGGATGAAAAGATGATGTCGGGCAACAAGTTAGCAAGGCACAATATGTCCATAAGGGTTTCAGAGCCTTCCAGCTTTTCGCAGAAATATGCGGGTGTAGCCAATTGTAAAAGGCAGCAGGCTTAAGGCATTTGCTGGTCAAGGCTGATGCCAAGGTTGAGGCTCAAGTCAGGGGAAACCTGTGGGTTAGTCCCTGTGTCGGTTCGATTCCGACCTCCCGCATAAAAGGTGAAATATGGAATGCGAATGCGAGCTTTGCAAGAGAAGGAGGAGGACGGCTTATTGTCTAGTATTGGATGAAACAGATAGTGTGTGACACCCTGAAAAGATATGTGAAGCAGGATTTGGAAATGAATAGCTACACGAATTGCAGATGGAGGACTGAACCTCTTAATGGAAGGGAATACTGCCATTTCCTGATTGATATGGAATGCGGGTTCTGGAATCCTGAAGTGAACATCATCGAAAGACCATGCAGGAATGAATTCTACCCATGCGACCTACCACAAATGAGGCTGAAATTATGATTTTAACGAAGGAAAGAATCATGTGTAAATGCGGACATGAAAGAAAATATCATGGGAACTCTTATGATGAAAAAGATATAATAAATACGATAAAAGAAAATGAAGGAATGTGTACCATAAAGATAGGATATAAAGAATGGTGTCCTTGCATGAAATTCATGCCTCCTGTCGAGAAGAACACTTTGGCGAGGATAGGGTTCTTCTCATTTCCGTCAAAGGGACAGGAGGCTTAAGGTGATTAAATGAAAATAAAGGAGGTAAAAATATGTTGGGCAAATCAATTCTATTAGCAGGTCGAGGATATGTGAAAATAACTTTGGATGAGAAGGAGACAGAGGAAGCGATGGAAAGCCTTCTGCGGTTCAATGTGAAGGAACTTGTTAGGATAAACAAATTCGTAAAGGGTTCATCCATCAGCAGCGACTTGAACCAGAATGATATGATAAGGATATTGTTCGATAAGCAGGGGATTGCATCGTTCACATGGCTTCAAATGAAGCTCGACAGCAAGATAGAAGCCGAGAAAAGAGCTACGGGCAAGGATTGAGCTTCCTTTCCCATAGCATTTTCCTGCGAGCAAGCTTCTTGAGAGCTTTCTCGGCTCGTTGCCTCTTGGACTCCCAGAGCTTGATTCTCCTCTCAACCTGTTCAAGCTTGGCTTTAGGGGTCTTCCTGAACTCTTCAAACTTCTTCGCTTTTTCCTCTTTCTTCCTGACCGAATCCGTGTGCATTCTGCTCTTCTTGTTCGCCATTGCTCTCCAATCTTCCAATCTCGGCATCATGTATTTGTATATCCGAGCCATTATCCTCATGTGCTTCTTTGTGTGCCATTTCATTCTTTTCTTACCTAAAATGAAGGTAATATCCCGATAGTTTTTCTCATATTGGATTCCATGAGCGACTTCGTGGACAAGCACCGAAAGGTCGGAATCATAGGAAACCTTAATTCTAAACTTTGAACAATTACCTCGATTCCCTGTTCCCCAAATCTCAAGATTGTGTCTCAATTTATAATGTTTCTTGAGCCTCTGGAAGATATATCTGGTTTCGATATTTGTCAGTTTAATTTTCCCATTTTCCCCATACATGTTTGCTTCATTCAGATAATATTTCAGTCGTGCCATTTTATCACCTGCTGAAGAAGTCTTCCAGCAGATTCGGATACAATCCGCATTTGCTGCAATGCTTCCCCTTACCTTCTCCAATCCATTCATGTTTGCATTTCATTTTATCACCTTTATCTTTTAAACTACTTTTCGGTAGTTAATGATATTTGGATTGAGGGTTTAAAAAGATTTTGCCAAAACAAGCTCTATAAATAACGGTTATAGAAAATTCATCAAAAATTCCCGAAGGAAATTTAGGAACATAGTCATTTTATAAGTCGAAAAATCAAAAATCCAATATGGAAAATGATGGCTTGATTGTCCTCGTTCCTTTAACCAAGAAAGAATATCGTGATGCGAAATCTGGAAAGGTTCTTCAGAAGCGATGCACTATAAATGGAAACGACTGCTGCATATTAATCACAAACCATTTTGTAAGTTACAATGAATCCAAAGGTCTTCTTAAATCAGGATTCGATATTTTCCCTGTTGATTTAAGTGAAATCAACTGGTGGGATATTGATAGAACGATGCGGTATAACATAATATTAGATTATAGTTGCGGAATTTCGCTTTGCATAATATCGCAGAATATGTATCACCAGCTTCAGAAGGAGAGGGAAGATGATAACGATAGGGATAGAAAAGCCGAAGAAAATAAGAACCCGAATGTGTAAAAAATGCGGAAGATGCTTCAAGACCTATTTCCTGAGACCTATCGCTTGCCCAAATTGCAGATTGAACAAACTATCTGATGAATTCAAACCCTAAAAACGCTTATTTTGAGAGAAAATAAGGTCTAAAATAGTCTGAATAAGCTTTATAAACCCATATTTTTAAATATAGTTAATATAAAGAATATCGGTGATATTATGACAGAAAGATGCCAAATAAGGCATAGAAAACATTCAGAAGACAAGACAAATGAATGGGAAATTGAAAAGAAAGAGATAGAGGAATGCATACTCATAGGAGCAAAAAGAATAGAAAAGGATTCCCTTTTGGGAAATAAAATCATTTCTCTACATAAGGGGATAGAAGTGGCATTCCTAAAGAGACCATGCAATTTTGTAATTATAACAGTCTATTATAAAATGAGGTGATTGATATGCAGTTGATAAAGATTTGCCCCATGTGCAAGGGGAAGATGGTAAGGAAGAACGCACCATATTCATTCGCAGGAGTGGATTTCGGAGAGTTCGATTCTGAAGTCTGCACTAAATGTGGTGAAGTATTCTTCATGGAAGAGGCTTCGGATTTGATAAATCAGAAGGCAAAGGAACTTGGTTTATGGGGAATAGGGAAAAGAACCACAGTCAATCTTTCTGGTCAATCCCTGATTGTGCGGATTCCGAGAGATATTGCAAAGTTATACAATATTCAAAGGGACAGTAAAGTTCTGATTTTTCCAGAAGGGAAGAACAGGATTTGCATTGAGGTATGAGGAAATATGGTCTATACAGAAAAAATGAGAAGGAAATATAGAAAATATTATAAGAAAAATAGAGAAAAGATTCTCGAAACAAGGAAAAAATACTGGAAAAAATATTATAAAAAGAATAAAAAAAGACATTTAAAAAATTCTAAAGAATGGCATATAAAAAATAGAGAAAAAGTTAGAAAACAGGGAAAAATAAGATATGAACAAAATCCTGAAAAATATAGATTAAAAAGTAAAAGATGGAGAGAAAATAATGAAAAAAATGGATTATGTGTAATTTGCAGTCAAAAGAAAAAATCAAAATTATATTGCGAAAAATGTTTGAAAAAGGAAAGAAAAAGATTAAAAATACTTAATAAAATTAGAATAAAAAAATCTTTTAAAACTGGTAAATGTATTAGATGTAGAAATAAAAAGAAAAAATCAAAATTATATTGTAGTAATTGTCTCCAAAAAATGAAATTAAGAGGATGTTATATTAAAATTCTTGCTTTTAGAATAATATCAAAAGAAGAAAATCCCAAATGTATATGTGGATATTCTGACATAAGAGGTCTCGTAATTCATCACGAAGAAGATATTCCAGCAGAACAATTAAAAAAAGAGAGAGATACAAGTAGTTTTTATTTGAAAATAATTAATGGAGAAAGAAAAACCAATGACCTCAAAATTAGATGTTTTTCTTGTAACAGAATTGCGGAATATGAAGAAAAAGGAAGATTATTTTTTGACAAAGAATTAATTAATGAATTATTGAGAGAAAAGGGTCAGGCAATTCTTAAATGAAAAATAAAAAAGAAGGGGATTATTCATCCCCTATCATAAAGGAGGGATAGAATCTCCTTTTTTCTTAATTTTGTGCCGATTAAATGAGGGTATCTACTAATAGTATGATGACCCCTGCACCCACAACGGCTTTAGTTTCAAATTCCATATAGGAATCAGAAAATTCCAACGATTGCGTTGCTGAGGATTGGCACATCACCGCTTACTGCTCCAGTGGCGTTCAATAGCGTGGGAATCAAGCTTCAGTTTTTTGATAACATTTGCCATCAAAAATTTACGACTATGACCACAGCTATCATAGCACCAACGAAAGCCTGTCCATCATAAAGATTGTAAAACAATCTATATGTTTATGTAGCTTTTCATGGTTTGCCTCCTATTTTTAAGTCAATGGACAAATTCCTTTGCCCATCTCATATCCGAATGCTATGTTTTTGTTACTGCCCAATTATAAATCACTCATATACAAAAAAGCAAACGACTATTCAACATTTATAAATGCCATTTCCCTAAAATAGAGTATGGAGACTATCAAAGAAAGCCTAATTACATTTGTGACAACCCTTTACAACAACAAAAAAGCCACACGTAAGGATATACCTATTGGAGGAATATCCTATTATTATTGGGTCGGGAAACTCAAGAAAAGCAATATCATAACCCTGAATGGTCTTGGGGAAAAGAACGAGCATATCCATATTTTAACTCCGAAAGGAAAAAGAGTAGCCGAACTTTTGATTGAGCTTAACGCATTAATGAATGAAGAGGATAATTAGATAGAAGGCGATTGAAATCGCCTTCATTCATAGAATGGGAGGGATAGAATGAGTGAGCAGGGAATATTATTTTATACTGATTATACCGCAGAGAAAGTCAAATTAGAGGTAAAGGATGGAAAAGCTGTAATAGACAACAAGGAATTCATACTTGATAGGACAACACCGATAATGCTGAAGGAAAAAAGGCTTGGTCGCACAAGATTCAAGCCATTCTATTTGATGAAATGGAATCAGATAGAGCCAGCGAACTTGCAGGTCGTTGATATTGAACCGAACAGCGAGGAATATGCGGAACTTGCACAGAATTCGTTCCCTGTGATAAGAACCCTTGAAGTCGTTTTCCCAGAAAGCGAAGGTGATGCCTCAAAATTACCAGAAATGCTAAAAGAAACTTTAGACCTTCGATTCTTAAAATCGCTAAAGAAATATGCCAGCGAAGGGACAGGAGGAAAGTTCAAACTGAAATTCTCCCGATGGATGATTGTGCCTATTGCTTTATTAATCTCGGCTGGTGTTATGTTCGTAATTCAGGGAGGGAGGTTTTTCTAAATGGTATTAAAGCGTGGGGAGGACTTTAAAGAAAGCGAAGTCTATGGGACTGAAGAGGCTTTGGCAAGGATTTCGATGGAGTTGCTGAAGCCAGAAGAGGAAAAACTATTAACTGTGACCGATGTAACCCCCATAGAGATTTTCGGGATACCAACCCTCATGGCTTTAGGTAAAATGTTCAATTCAAAACTCACTGAAGAATGGATAAAGAAATTCCTGATGTTGAGGATTTCACGATTGAGGGCTGGAAGGACAGAGTTCACGATAATCCTTTCAGGCATGAGAGAATTCGCTGAACTGAAGAAGAAGGGAAAGATTAGCGATATCTATTCTGGCTTGAGCTAACCCCTAATCAGTAGTAACAAATGGTGAAATTGAATGGAAAATGCCAAGATATTCATAAAGGACAGTTGCACAATCCCATGCACAGTCTGTAAAAGGGAATGCCTGAACAAAGGCTGGCATCTTGCGAATGGGAATTTCTGCTCAATCGAATGTATGTGCAGGTTCATAGAGAAAATCAACCTGATACTGGATGACTTTGAGCAAAAGATTAATGAACTGGAAAATAAAATAATAGCACAAGAGAAATTCATTAAAAAGACAGAAGGCGACAAGAGTCGCCTTCATTCAAGAAAATAGGAGGTAAATATGGAAGAAGACGAAAGGAATTCAAGCCGACTTAATGAGATAGACAGGCTTTACGGATACGAAGAGCCGATAGCGGAAGAGGATGAGGAGAACAAGAGCGTTGCACAGCAGATGGTGGATGCTCTCAAGAAAAAGAGGGAAAACGCTTTCGGAAGGCTAAAAAGCAGGTGGTAATAAATGCTGTTTGAGATAAAAGGGGAGAACAACGCAGCAATCATCGAAGCCCTCATTGTATTCAACAAGGAAGCGGAACTGGAATACAGGACAGCGATACAGAAGGCGAAGACGATAACAAAGATGATGGGGCAAGGAGACATCCCTCTTCCACAGGAATTCATTATGCTTTATTGGGAGCAGGATGGCTATGTCTATGTCAGGCTTCCGTTCTCAACCCCAAGGGTCATCAAGATATTCAGGAAGCATAAGGTTATGGCAAAGAACATGGAAAGCTTCCTGAAGGAAAGGGGGCTGAAGTGCAAGGTCGAATACAAGAACGAGCAGGATGAGGAGCTAATATGCTCAAGGATGACTTAATCGGTGATAAAAATGGAAGAAAGCCTGAAAAACCTGAAATCAGCGTTGGAAACATACATCAGGGCTTATACCATCGAAGGGAAATATGTCGGAAACCCGAACTATATTGAGGATTATGAAAGGGTGTCCATGTATCTTGAAATAGGAGGAGAGGATGATGGTCGGAGTGAAGGGAAAAAGCGGAAGGCATAAGAGCAATTGCGACTGCGAAAGATGCTCAAAAAGGAAGGAACTGAAGAAAGAGGTTGATTTTTTCGCTGATAAGCCGAAAGAAGCGGAGTGTGTTTAATGGTCATTTTCGGTATGGTCGGAGACATGGGAGCAGACAGATAAAATTTAATTATTTTATTTGGCTCAAGCAAAACTCTCGGAGCGACCTATCTTGGATGGAAAAATTGGTTCAGCAGAGACATGAAAATTTTTAGCAATTATAAACTTTACAAAATCCCATATTATTATATCAAGTCGGTAAGACAGCTTGATTTTATGCACGAGGGCGTGGCACTTTTAGACGAAATGTGGAGGATTGTGGATTGTATCACACCTGATACCATGATAGCAACTCACAATAATATCATAAAAGCAACAGATTCTTTTTTCAAAAATCCGTTTTTATCAATGGAAGGCAATAAAATAGTTAATTCAATACCAATTACACAAGGAAAAAGATTCGTTGAACTTAATGAAAAGCTATTAAAAATAAGAACAAGAACAAGAGAAATAAAAGTATCAAAAGGACATAGATTTTTTGCAATAAGTAGTGATACTAATTTTTATAAAAAAAATAAGGATATTGATATAAAAAAAATCATAAAAGAAAAAAAAGCAGAAGAATTAAGAAAGGGAGATAGAGTTTTGCTTGCCTATAAACTACCAGAACCAGACATTGAATTAATAAATGAAAGTAAATCTCAATTACTTGGATATATACTTGCCGATGGAAATATAGAATATCCTCATAGATACGCTATACATATTGACGATTCTTCTTTGGAAGGATTAGAAAAATATAAAGAATTAGCAGAAAAAATAGGATTTACGACATCTATACATAAACATAAAAATAAAAATTGTTATAGATTACGACTTTTTCGTAAAGAAAAAATATTAGAATTATTAGAAGATATTCGGGATGTTTCATTTCATGATAATAATCTAAAACATTCGACTACAAAGATGATAGGAATACCTGAAAAAATAATTAAATCAAATAATAAAATTTTGGGTGCTTTTTTGAGAGGTTTTTTTGATGGAGAAGGCAGTATTGATGAAACTGCTGTAACAGGTCGCAGAAAATACATGAGAATCGAATTGGGTATAAAAAACAAAGAAATAATTGAAAAAATAAAATATCTTCTTTTAAGATTTGGTATAGATTGTAATAATATCAAAAAAAATAAAAATAACGGATTTGGCAAAAAATCATATCTTTATAAAATAAAAATTAAAGACCAAAATTCAATTAAAATATTTAAAAATATGATTGGGTTTCAACATCCTAAAAAGATGCAAATTCTCAAAAAGATAGAAAATTATAAATATAGAAGTAAAAGGAGAATTTATGGAGATTTAGAAATTGGATTGATAACTGAGATAGAAGAAATAATTCCAGATATTCCATATTTAATTGATTTTTCTATACCATCTCATGAAAATTATATAGCTAATGGTTTTATAGTTCATAACTCAAGGATGTCCAGAAAAGCCAGCAATAAGTTCGTTAGCGACATCTTGGCACGCTCAAGGAAGAGAAGGCTGGTCTATATCTTCACCGCACAAGTCATTGATTCGATTGATAAGCGAATAAGAAAGGTGATGGATTTCACCTGTCTCCCTGTGCTTATGGGAAGATATGAACAGGAATGCAAGTGCTTGATTTTTAGAACAGGATTCATCAAGAATGCGAGCAATTACATGAAGACCTTCTATTTCAACACAGAGATACCTATGATTTGTTATGATTCTGAAGAGGAAGTTGACATGGAAGAGGACACTTATGAAGAAGGGCAAGTTGAGCATCCAAAGATAATATGGCAGGAAGCCAAAGCCAAGTGCAAAGATTGTGGGGAACTGATAACAATGGGTTGGGAATGTCCAACTTGCGATTCCAAGAATATCGAAGAGATTCAGCCGATATTCTTCAATACATGGGAAGAGGCGAATGCTTTCGGTGGGGCATATTGGGAGAAGAAGCTGAAGGAAATGAACATAGTTAACACTGAGAGGGATGCATAATGGGGAAAATGAGCCGAATGGAAAGCCTCAAACTTTTCCTGAAAATACTGAAGGAGAATTTGAAACCATGAAAAGCATAAAATTATGGATTTTGGCAGGGATATTTGCATTTTTAGGCTTGATTATGGTTTCACTTGAATTTTTATTTCTGCTTGCACCATTTATGGTCATAATATCAGGGATAACCACATATTACGCATTGAAAGCAGAAGGGAGGGAGAAGCGAAATGGGCTTTCTGACAAAAAGAATCAAGGACAAGTCGAAGCGTGAGAAGATAATAATCATTGTCGGGATTTTCGAGATACTGGCACTCGTATTCTTCGGATTAACGCAGAGATGGGGATGGGATGAGGGCTATCGTGCCTGCATAAGCCATTTCTGCAACGAACTGATTCCTAATTATGACCTTCCGAGAATAAAGATGTCATGCTATAACTATACTGGAGTCAATACAAGCGATATATTCTGTGAAGGGGTTGGGTGTTTTCCGTGACCCATTTTACAATAATCGGATGTGGTCATACAGGAAGCCAAATTGCGTTTTCTTTAGTCCTGACAGAAGATAATTTCAGTTTGGACTTGATTGATACAGATAAAAAGAAGCTCTATGGGGAGATGGCTGACCTGAAGCAGGCTTCCGAAGTCCTCCACAAGAACATAAAGATAGAATCCGCAGAAGAGCCGAGGGAAAGCGACTTTTATATAATTTCATGTGGAAAATCGGGGAACGACAGGGAATCGCTTTTCAAAGAAAATAGGGTGATAATCCTTCCATATCTTGCAATGATTTCAAGGGCAAGGAAAGAGGATTCTTGGGTTATGATGGTCACAAACCCTTCTGGAAGGCTGTCGCAACTGGCTCTGGATTATATCCCTCTTGTGATTCCGATAGGGAACAGGCTGGATAATGCGAGATTAAGATTGTGCCAAGTGAACGCAAGCCACGAGAAGCCGAATATACAGATGAAATACTATGAGGTTGCTGTGAACAAGGGATATACTGCGTTTGGTGTGACAGCCGAGGTAATACAATTGCTTAAATATAGCATTGGATTGAATTCGCTTGGATTTCGTATGGGATAATCTAAAAAATAGATAGAATATCTAAATCTTAGACAAAGGGAGATATGGAAGTCATTGATTACATAGCGGAAAAGAGGATAAAAGTCAGAAGATGGCTATTCATCGGCTTATTGATGTCTTTAATGGCAACTCTACTGACATATTACACAATCGGAATGCTCAACAAAACAAGCGGAACAGATATGTATTATGAAAGAAATGAAATCCAAAGACAGCTTATGGAATCATTAGGAATGGAAAGATGGCTCATATCAAGAATGGCTATTTTCGCAATAGTTTCCATATTTATCCTTAAATATCCCATAAGATTATATGAAAGAAGCCAGCTTTTCAGATATTGCACAAATATATCAACAGCCATATTCGTATTCGGAATGACTGCCGATTTCCTTAACAATATCTATATGCTGTAATACAAGAGTTTATTAATATGAGATACCAAAAAGACAATATGAAAAAATTGGCGTTCTTTTTAGGAATCACAATACTCTTGGTTTTATCTGGAAATGCCAAAGCACAGCTTTCCCAAGATTACCTGCCATACCCGACAAGCTGGAGCGTATATGGGGACTGCCCCGAAAGTGCGACAGGCATATTTGACCTTTGCTATTACAAGAATACGCAACCTTTTGCACCTGTATTCGATTGCACAAGAGACCCACAGACAACCGAGCAATGCGTGGGATTGGTTTATGACGATGTGGCAAAGGCAATAGTAGTGCTATATTCGCCAAACAAATTCATACCAGCATTCCTTTCGCCAAGCATAATAACAACATTGCCGTGGGATTTCAGCACCAGAAGTCCCTTTTCAACTAGAGGGCAATATAATATCCTGTTCAACAACACAAACTCTTCTTTGCCTTATGATGTATGGCTTGATACATCAACCAACATATTTTACATTATGATTCCAAGCGGAGTTTATACCTACAATTTGAATACACAATTCTTCAATTCAACTCCAATATGGTCGGTAACTGAAGGAATAGGAAACTGTGGAGCAACCTGTAACGAGCTTGTCGGAATCTTTGCAAGCGATAAGAACAATCCTTCAGTAACAAACCCAAGAGTCCTTGGTCTTCGCTGGCTGAATACGGATAGATACATAGACATAATGAGTTATGACTTGAAAAATGGCTCTTCTGTTCTTGAGGCTCTAGATGCTATTGATATAAACTTAGGGACTGCAAACAGAGGAATGCTTGCCAGAGGCTTTGTCGGTTCGCTATCTCCTTTGAAATTTGACATTTTTGTTGCAGCAAATGTCAATGGAGTTGTTGGATATTTTTCATCTAGCACACTTTCTGGATTCTCTGCAAGCCCACCTAAAGACGGCATACATTATTGGGATGGAAACAACCTGATATATCACGCATCAGAAAACATTTCTGGAAACATAACAGGAGGTCTTTACAAGACAATCACATCAGATTTAACTTCTTTTGGGCTTCCATCATTATATTATCCATTTAACACATCCATTAGCGAAAATATACCATACAGCTACACAGCTTTTAATGTCAATAGAAATACGCTTTATCATGTAACTTCAAGCCAAACAGGTCTTGGCGAAAGCATCACGAGGCTTGGTGTAAAAGGAAGCTCATCAACCCTTTACCCGATAAGGTTTCTGGCAGTAGCCTGCAACTATTATTCCACTTATGGTGGTTGCCAAGAATTAACGCAACCAAACCAATCAGTGACAATAAATTGCAATGACGGAAGCTATGGAACAACAGGATATGGGAATGATATGACCATATCAATGCCTTGCTCAAACATAACAGCACAATTCATAAACCCGACTTTAAGACCGACATATGCAACAGCAAACATAGACCTCCAGACTTGCCTGAATTGGCAAGTCAATACACAATACACTAAACCATATACAGCAAAAATAGTAGTTATTGATGGGCTGACATTTTTAAGAGTTCCGAATGCGACAGTCAACCTTGGGGGCATTATAAACACTACAAACAGCAATGGGGAAGCATTTTTCAGCAATATTTATCCCTTGGACAACCCATATTTCAATTCATTTTTGTATTATCCAACTCTTTGTATGCAAGATTTACTCTCAGCAGGGAATCCGATACACAATTATTATACTACAATAACAGCAAGCAACTACAAGACATGGACAGGCAACATACAGCTCGCACAAATTGCAGGATATAGCACATACTTCTTGAGAGATTACACAGCAACTTTACAGCAGGCTGGGGTATCGCTCACATTAAGGTTGCGTTCAGCAGATGGTTACTCAATGCCAGCACAAAGCGGAATAACAAACATCACTGGAAATTTCAACAGAATTTCATACATATTAAACGGAAGCAACAACAACCAGTCATATGCACAAGGAAATTATCCGCAGAATTGGCAGATATACTCAACAAGCGACCCATTCAATGTATCCATAGCTGTAACTTATGTGAACCAGACATACAGCACAATCGCAACCCTGACAAACGGAACAAATGACATTTGCGTTGATGGGGAATGCCAAGTCGATATAATAATACCACAAGGATTTTCAGTTTTCCCATGTGACCTGAATACGGACTGCATAGGAGGGGCTTGTTACGGAACTATATTCAATAGCCTAATAGGATGCAGAAACCAAAAATGCAGCTACCAGACACAGCTTTGTGCATTATGCGACCCTGTAGTTGGTTGCTTCCAGATTTCAAGCACTACTGGCTGCAGTGCTGATTCAGATTGCTCAAAAACCTGCATTTCAACATCAACAGCAAGATACGGATATTGCGGAAGCGGAGGAGTATGCTTATACAAAGATGTGGTTTGCACTTCAGGAAGCCAATGCACAAATACAACAATAGATGTGAGAGATTCACAAGGAAACATCGTTTATAATTATACAGCAGGAATATGCCCAGAACATAAAACCTGCCTTGAACTCGGAGAAAGCAGGACTATTTTCCAGATAAGGAAGGAATGGGTTGAAATCGGATTTATATTCAACCCATATTCAGTCGATAAAAAAATCAAGCTATATGGGGATTACAACACATATTGCTCTGTAACACAGGCAAGCTCGAACAAAAGATACTGTGTAAGCGGAGCAAATGTCCCGATAACAGAGCCGAACAGCTATCCAGAAAATAACTTTGTATTCACCCAACCTGACGCTTGGCAATACACAATCGATGCCAACAACCCAAACTATTACAGGTTTTATGACATATCATACCAATGCGACCTGAACTGCCAAACACAATATGAATTTTGCCAATATGGATGCAATCCAGAGACAGGCTTCTGCTATTCTACACCCATAATCGGAGGTGGAGGCGTAACAGGTGGAATATCTTGCAACCAGTCAATATTCATGCCAATCTGCTCCATCGCCAGCACAGTAGTCAACACAACGTCAAACATAACGCTTTCACAGAGCCTTCAGGCAGGAGGATTCGGGTTCATTCTGGTATTCCTTACTCCGATATTCTGGATATTCCTAATCATAATAGGAGTGATGATGGTCGCTTCATATTACACGAAACATATGGAAATCGGTGGAGTTTCTGGACTGCTTCTGCTGGTCGCATTCGCTGTATATTTCCCAGAGCTTGTCTGGATTACGATAATCATAGTGATAATCGGTGGATACCTGATAGGAAGGCAGATTGTGAAGGTAGTTCAAGGAGGATAATATGAAAGGTCAGGCTTCAGGAGGAGGAATCACGATTTTTAATGTCCTTCTTTTCTATTCGGTATTCCTTTTGTTCGTAGCTTTCATGGGTGCTAATTTAGGAGTGACGATAGTAACAGTAAGCGGAAATCCGAACCAGATACCTATACCAGCCAATTCCGTTGACTTGATAGGGCTGTTCAATTTCTTCGTGGCTTTCCTTTCCACGAATACCACCTTCCAGCTTGTATCAATAATATTAGTGACACCATTTGTGATAATGATGGGTTATGCGATTCTGCAGTTAATTCGTGGAAGCGGCTGATATATCCCTATAAGTTGACAACACCCAAAATAAGCCTTTTTTAAGCCTTTCCGCTAATTTTAAGCATGGACAAATTAGATTGTCGGAATTGCTTTCACTATCCAGATAACTGCGTAGCCTTTAAAAACAGAGGATTCCATCCATGTATAAGCATGATTCCAAAGAATGAATCCAATGATAAAATAGAACTGAAAGAGATAGAGGAATGGAAGGATTCGCTTGGTGGAATAATAATCCCACCCGAAGACTGGTCAAAGCTGAAGGAAAGGCTCAAGATAAACCAAGAGATAAAAGAATTGGTATGGTAAATTTGTATTACCAAAGTTCTTATACTCATTAAACCAATTTCTTGTTATGAAGAAGCTGGCTTTACTCATAGGATTATTTGCATTTCTGATTTTCATGGGGACAGCAAAAGCAGAATGGGCTGAATCATCGCTTGCATACTGCCGAAACATCACTATCCCTTCCTCAAAGGTAATCACCACGCAAAGCAATTTCCCTGTGCTATTGGTTCTTAATGGCACAAGAGTAAATTATACAGCAACACAGTCAGCAGGTCAGGACATAAGGATTCGTGATGCTGGCTGCAATATGGGAGGGAACGCAGTCCCTTATGAGATAGAGCTGTGGAATGAATCTGGGAACAGCTATGTATGGCTCAAGGCAAGCTCATTAAGCAATTCTTCTGACACAATATATTCTTATTATTATGGGAACAGCACGATAGCGGATGCACAGAACAAGACAGGAGTTTGGGATTCCAGTTTCATAGGCGTATGGCATATGAATGACATCTATGAAAGCACATCATATGGATATAACCTTGCAGAAACAGGCTCGGTTGTGAACAAGACAGGGCAGGTTGATGGAAGCAAATACATGGATGGAAGCACATACGCATCAAATTCCAGTTTTGTGTCGCCAACCACTTACATTACAGTGGAATCTTTGATAAAAGTCGGGACTGCAACAGCAATAGACAGGATGATTTCACAGTGGTCTGGTGGGGACAACAGCAACGGAAACGGATGGATATTGCAGATAATAAACAATAATATAGGTATGCAAATAGGGAATGGTGGGGCTTTCATCAATTACACTTCATCAAGCCCGATAAACAGCACGGCTGTATGGTATCACATAGCAGGGGTTTTTAATGGGACAGCACCCACTATCTTAATTTATCTCAATGGGGTGAATCAAGCTGCGACACCAAGCGGTTCATCAAAGAGCAGCATAGCAAACCCATCGCAGCCGATGTATATAAACAGGCTCTTTTTCAGTGGTGGTTACTACTCTGGCAACGACACTTATGACGAGATAAGGATTTCAAATCAGCCAAGAAGCCAGACATGGCTTAACCTCACATACCAGTCAAATATTGACAATCTTGTGGCTTATGGCTCGGAGGAGGGCATTCCAGTTGGAATTGTCCAAACCAGCCTGATATCACCAGCAAATTCAAATATAACGAATGCGACCTTGGCTGTCATAACATTCAACTGCTCCGCAACGACCTCTTCAGAAACGCTATCGAACATAACTTTATGGGGAAGCTGGGGTGGATGGCACGCAAACGAAACGCAAGCGAAGACAGGGGCATACAATTTCTCCATATTCACAAAGGCACTTCCAGAGGGGATATACACTTGGAACTGCCAAGCCTGCAACAACATCAGCAGTTGCTCATTCGGAGAATCGAACTACAGCTTCACGATAGAGCAATTATCAATCCCATCAATCGCTGTATTATCCCCTTCAGGATTCTATGACAACTGGAATGCAAGCCTGAAGAGATTCAATGACACATGGTCTGTTCCATTATCATTTACGAACAGCACGAACTTGGCAACAGTAGTATATTCTATTGATGGTGGCTCGAATATAACAACTTCCAATGGAAGCGTTCTTAATCTTGATGCATTGAAGCATAACATAACAGTATGCGGACAGAATATAGTTGGCGAATGGGGATGTGGAACTGGCTATTATGAGATAAACGGAGGAATAGGAAAGCCGAAGATACTCCTTAATTATACTTTGGCATCCCAAGGGAGCTTACTAAGCCCGATGATTACAGCAGATTCTTTTGACTGGGACAATGATGGAGTCAAGGAAATAGTGATAGGGACTTTATATGATTATGGAAGCCTTTATTTCCTTGACAACTGTTCCAGTTTATCATGCACACAGCCATATAAGCCACCACAATTCATAGCGAATGCTGCTGGAAATTCAGACAGGTGGGCATGGAATATACTTACTGGTGATATGGGTGGAAGCGATGGTGTAATAAATGAATTATGCTCTGGAAGCGGAGGTGGAACTACTACATATCTAAAATGCTTCAAATGGAATGGCACTGGATTCGAGATTAATTTCACAGCATCATGGGGAGGAGGGTCAAACAAAGCTGATGTCGAAGCCCACCAGTTCTGCAACATGAAAGGCACTGGAAAGCCAGCGTTGATAGGGACATTGTATGATTCGACTGGAGGTGGAGATGCAGTTATATATCACAATTATTCGGATTCTGGAACGAGCCTGACAACTTGCAGACCATCGTCAGCCATATCGTGCCAAGACATAGATGGGAATGGGCTTAATGAGACATTAATCGGATGTGCAGATATCAATCTGATTCAGGCTGTCTATTGGAACACATCAGCTTCGGCATATCAGGTCAGGAACATAGTTTCCCTATGCTCAAACCAGTTCTGGAAAAAGGACAGCAACAATCTATGCGATTACAGGGGAGACGGAAACAAAAGCCTGCTGATGTTCTGTGCTGCTGTATCACCATTCCATTCAAACTACACAAGATTCAATGCGACTTCCATCATTGGCACATACCCAGTGGCAACAATCGCACTTTCAGGTCAGGTAGCCAATCCTGATTTCCCTGATGAATGCTCAATCGCAAGCTACTGGAACGCCACGATTTACAGGAACGCATCATCAACAGAAGCATTTTTCATAGGAAAGCCTATCGCTGGCAATACACATTACAAGACAGCGAACTGGGTTGATGTTGATAATGACGGCTACAGCGAGATAGGGTATTTTGAGGAGAACATGGTAACAGCAGGCAATAAATGGTTTCAACTGCTTGACTTCTCTCCAGAGATTCCAGAACTTAACATAACATGGAACATGCCAGCCAACAATTCCTTCACGCTTAACCTGTCATCGATACTATGGAACGCAAGTATAAGCGATAATCCAAATACTTGCATACTTAACATAAATGGAACAATTAACTATTCCATGCTGATTTCAGGGAATTACTGCTATTACACGACTTCCAGCCTCACAAACCAGACAACATACTGCGGAATAATTTACTCAAACAACTCTGCCTCAAATGTATCAAGCATGAGATGTGCGACAGTAAACCTTACTCAAGCTCCACCGATTCCACCGACCCCACCAAGACCGATAGACAATATAGGAATGTTCGGTGGAATAGCACTCCTGATATTAGGGGCAGGAGTGGTATTGTTCATATTGGAAGGATTATTCGGGGCTGGAACAGCTTTGTTCAGAAACCCTAAGGGCATAATGCTCGTTATCATAGCAAGTATCGTAATGATTGCAATGATAATGGCATTATTGTAAATTAACAAACCTTACCAAACCATACCATACCGCATCACACCATACCATAACATACCGCAACCCACCATACCATACAACAATATCATTATTTGAACAGAAAGAAATAAAAGGAGTAATACACATTCTTATATTCAAGAAATGATAAAGACTATTATGTCAAAGAAATGGCTGATATTGGCAGTGATGTTTCTGTTTCTGATACCTTCAGTAATGGCTATCCAGCCAACACATCAGTTCAACCAGCTATTCCTGAACCCCTTTGTTCTTCCAGCCATGACAAACAACCAGAACTATTCATTTTTAGTCAATGTGAACCCTCCTGATGGATTGAGTTCCGTGAAGTCAGCCATAATAAACTTCGATATTTACATGACACCTTCCGTGAACTTCACAGTCATGGTGAATGGAACGCTATGCAACACAAAGTTCTTCTATGTCAGCACTACTTATGCAGGGGCAGGGCAGGGAAGGATAAAGTTCGACTGCTCGAACAGGATAACGAAAGCAGGGACTTATAATGTCACCATAAGACCTACAGGGGCGAACACAGGCTCAACTAATGGGTGGCTCGACCTGACATACATGAACAACCCAAATGCAGAGATAACCATACATGGAACTGAATATATTATAGGCGATAATGGAAAGATATGGCTTCAACTGATAAATGCAAGCGGATTTGAAGTTAATAACGCTGTGTGCCTTGTGGACATCTATTATCCAGACAACAGCGTTTTTATGGAGAATTCAGAGATGAATTTCCTTGAAGAAGGCGTGTATTATTTTGACTTCACAGTTCCGAACACCATAGGAGTTTATCCGACCATTGCGGATTGCTATTACACGACAGTCACGCAGACTGAGACTGCGGATGCTGGAACAATCTGGATAGGAACGAATGTCCAGAACGATTACACAGCGACACGTGTTGATGACAACAGCTATTGGAAGATAGATGAAGCCCTTTCAGGAGGGCAGTATAGGATTGATTATGTTTTGAACTTCACAGGCATAACGCCACCATCTTCCCTCAATTCGCTTACAATAGACTGGCTCGGAAAATGGACAGGAACTACTGGCGATGAACTGTTCTTTTACATCTGGAACTACACAAACTCAAGCTGGTTTGAACTCCCGAATTCGGTCACGAATACAGGCGGTGCGTTCCTTGAGGTGACAAACACCATAAGCACAACAAACCTTACGGCGAGCGGTCTGATTAACGCAAGCCAGATACAGATAAGGATAAGGGATTATACCCTTGCGAATGATGTCTCAAAATCAGAGGTGCATAACGACTACATAGCGATAAAGCTCAACTATTTCACGAACCCAGAATGGCAGGAGACGAAAGGCTCATCTGAAATCCATGTTTCATCAGCAGGCTCAAACCCGTTTTTAATAATGGAAACGCTTTGCGATGATGAGAGCAGCGATTGTTCATATTTCACGAATGATGGTGAGTTCGACTTTCCTGAAGGCGAAATAGAGGACAACATAACGATATTCGCCCTGACTAATCTGCCAGACATAGAGACGAAATGGATTTATGAAAGCCCATATTCTGTGGACTGCACAGCATTATATTGGGTTGTATTCTGGAACGGAACAGCATGGGCTGACATAACAGACACTACAACGCTTTCAAGCACATCGACAGCAGAAACTTGCAAGATGACAATCCCGATAACACTGAATCCGAATGGGGTTGCACAGGCAGAATATTATTATCGGGTGAAGTTTGACAACTATCTTGTCTGGGAAGTGGACTACACGGATGACATAATCCACAACATAAACGACACGATTTATGAATACTGCCAGAATCTCGCAACGCAATACAACTACACTTTCATAGTCCCCATTCCAGAAGGCATCAACAAGTCAGTCCCTTCTGAACTCTTTGATTGCGAAAGGACATTCGATGATATGTATTGGTGGGACTTATATTATGCAGACAGCAAGGAAATCACGGTTGTCGGGGATTATTTCGGCTATCTTGCAGAGGCAAAATGGTATCGTGACATACTATTGAGGAAACTCTCGACAGGCATATTCACAAGTTCAATGGATATACACAACATGACGATGGCTTTAGGACTGAAATATGTCGGCGGGACTGAATATATAACAGAGCAAACAGGCTCGATTTCGGCACAGTTCATCACAGGAACGACTCCAATTCTGACAGGGACTTGCCTTGCGAACATAACATACCCAAACAGGACAATATTCATAACAAACGCAAACATGACTCTGATACCGAACTCGAATGCGGTTTACCAGTATAATTTCACAGTCCCATCAACCGAGGGGGTATATATAACTGACATAAAATGCTCCAGAACCACGCCTTCCACAACAGCTTTCACATCAGGCACTTTCCATGTCTCAAATTCATTATACAGCAACCTTTCAAGCGTACTGAATTACCTTATGGTGATAAATGGCACGACCTTCCAAATCAACGAGTCCTTGTATAATGACTACCTTTCCTTGCTCACAGCGATAAACTCCGTCAATTCTACTGCAAACCAGACCCTTTCCTATGTCATAGCGTTGAATGGCTCGGTCTTTAATTTAAGCATAGCCGAATTGAGCCATTTCAACCAGCTTTTAGCACTGCTGAACAGCATCAATTATACCTTGAACACGACTTTGGAATACAAATTAGACCTGATAAATGGCACAGTTTTCCAGATAAACCAGAGCCAAACTGCCTATTATCTATCACTTTTAGGGGCAATAGAGTCTGTGGGGGCTACCCTAAATGGCTCTATAACACAATATCTTGTGGCTATCAACGGAACGACATACAACCTGTCGGTGAACGAGTATAATCATTATGTTTCCATTCTTCAAGCCATAAATTCAGCCAATGACACACAGAATTGGCAATATTTGAATCTTTTATCACTCCTAAATGACATAAATGCCACAGGGAATACAACACTGACTTTGGTGGCTTCGATAAACCAGACCCTTTGGGATGACATTTTTGTAATACTCAAGGATATTAACTTTACCACCAATACTACATTAGAATACAAGCTCGACCTCATAAACTACACGACTTGGCAGTCTTGGATAATGCTCCAAAACCTGACAGTCGGGAATGTGTCCGTGACTGCCAATGTGAACTGGACAGAGGGCGTGCCGATAATATGGAACGCTTCAGGGCAGTCACAGATAAATTATAGTCTGTTGTCCTTAAGCCAAGAGGGGATTCAATTGGTCGTGGAAACGCTGACTTGTGTGAGCAATACAACACTGATACATACGATGAATGTAACGAATTGCGTGATGGGTCAGTGCTTGGATTCGGTGAAGAACATCACCGAAAGCTGTGCTTACGGATGTGCGAACAATATGTGTGTTCCTGCACCGACCATCCAATACTTCTCGATTTTGGGAGTGATATTACTGATAGCTGGAGTCACTTATGTAATATGGAAGGCAGGTGGAAAAGGATGAAAGGGTCTTCGATGAGCAAGTCTTTGACATGGGTGTTTGCGATAGTGATTTCCATAGTCCTATTATTCCTGATAAACTCGATGACTTGGCTCTTCCCGATAGAGATGATTAGGATGTTGCAATACCTTATTGGGGCTTTGATGATAATGAGCTTTCTCCTTGTTTTTTAGGTGTGCAGACAGGACAGCTTTCAATAAGAACCCTTATTGCGAACTCCCTCAATTCCTGCTCTTTCTTCGGGTTAAGTTTCCCGAAATCCTTATATTTCTGCCTTGAGGTGAGCTTCATTTTCTCGCCTTGATAGAATAAGTCTGGAAGAATTTCTTCCTTATCTCCTTGAAGCCCATTTGTTTTGTGAAATACGCAAGAAAGTAGTATTCCAATACCAGACGAAGAAATTCCGAAACATCCATACCCATCTTTTCAGCATATTCCTTTACAAAAGCTTTCTGTTCTGGCTTTATCCTGAAAATGAGTTTCTCCGACTGTTTCATGTGTAATACTTGTATTACAAACTTAAATACTCATTTCCAGACCTCAAAATAACAAGAACGACATATTTTAAAGTGCTTGAATTCAGCCCATTGATTTTCCCCACAACGAGGACATGATTCTTCCATAATCATTTCTTGTACTACATGATTATATAAGTCCTTTTTGCCCATTAATTATATGTCAATCGAGAAAGGCATCAAGAAGCTCCTGATAAAAAGAGGCATAAAGCGTGAATCAAGGAAAATCCAAGACCTGAAGAAAATCCTTTCCGAGATGGATAAAGGAAAGAAGGTCGTGTTGGCTTTGGATGTCGGAGGCAAAATAGGGACTTTATCATATTTCATGCCCGAAAGGGAGTGGGTCGCTGATGACCTAAGAGAGTCGCAACAGAGCCTTTCGGAATATAAGAGTAAATTGAGGAAGGTGATATGATGGCAAAGAAAATAAAACCGACAAAGAAATGGCTAAAATTCGTCATTGCTGATGAGAAAAAAGCCAGCAAAGATTATGCAAGACATGGATTCCCGACTCTTGCAAAGCAGGAAGCCCATCATAAAAGAGTCTTAACGAGATTTATGAGGAAGGCAGGATTATAGGAAGGGTGATGTAAAATGAAAAGACCGCATTTCACTAAAAGATATGCAAGATACAGGATTAGAAGCCCAAAACTGTTCAAGAGAGGAACATTCAGAACACATGACATCGGAAGGATTGGTCATTCAAAAAGGATAGCAGGAATACTCAAGTCAGGAAAATGGGCAACGCAGGCGATACTTGTATCAAGACCCGATTATGCGAAGGGAATCAGGGTAATCAAAAGATATGGAAGACCAGCAGTTGTCAAGTTACGAAAAGTGATTTAATGAACTGGAAAGAGAAGATTGCGAAAGCATTTTATGGTGCAGACTGGGAGATAAAGTTCAGGAAGATGGAAATCAGGAACAGCAACATTTACATCAATGAGAACAAGCGAATGATTCGGAGACTCAAGGCAAAGCTCCCTTATAGGAAATGGCTCGGAGAAGCCCGACCTTACAAAAGGGAGGTTGAGTTTTACGAGGGGCAGAAGAAGGACAGCGAAAACAAGCTGAAGAAATGGATGAGGATTAGGGCTTTGATGAAGAGCAAAAAATTAAAAAAGGTGATGTGAGATGGCAACAAGATTTTGGAGTGTTATTGATGCTTATCATGGTATCCATAAAAGATTTTCAAAGAAAAAATATGCCGAAGCATATATCAGAAAAGAAGCAAGACAAGGCAACCGAGCAACAATGATTATCAAAGGCAGATATTTGGAAAGAAAGAATCTCAAGAATGTGATATAAAATGTCAGATGGAATCATCCCGACAATAATAGGAGGGGCAGTTGCCCTGAAGATACTGGATGTTATCCCAGAGAAAAAGAGAAAAAGAAAGAAAAAGAAAGTCAGCCACAAGACAAGGAAGAAGCTGAAGAAAGTCATGTAAAAAACAGGAGGAAGAAAATATGAAAAGACACAAGAGACATAAGGCAAAAAGCTATGGAAGCTCGATGGAAAGGGAGCGAAGAGCATTCGCAAAAGCATTCCATTCGGCTGAAAGAAACCTTGCAAAGACGACACACGCTGGAACAAGAGGACTTGCAAAGGAATACCATAGCGGAGTAAGGAAGTCGAAATTCAAGCTATCGAGGACATGGTAAGGGGGATTCTTATGGAACTGGAAGAGAAAATGAGACCCCCAAGCAAGATACGGAAATCCATAGAGAAGCTTAGAGATGAGCTTGAATACCTGAGGGAAAGGCAGAACCTTCTTCAGGAAGAGGCAAAATACAGGGAAGCACTCGAAAAGATGCACCCTTCAAAGAAAAGGCAAGCGATAAGGGCATTAGGGAAAGTCCTTGGTGGAGTGCAGAAGGAGATTCGAGGGACACCAGAACAGAGAATAGCCAGAAGGAAGAAGCTAAAGAAAGCACTCAGGAAATTCAAGTCAGAGCTTGAGAAAGAGGAAAGACGAAGAGCATCTGGAAGAGGATTCTTCGAATAAAGGAGGATTTTCGTTATGGCATGGGAGGCAAGGAAGAAAAGAAGCTGGAAAGTCCAGAGCAACGACTTCAAGAAGTTCTCGAAGCGTTTCTATGGGACTGTGGAAGGGGATGTCAGACCATTCTTAAAGGAGCAGTTCCTCCGACTTGTCGGGGAATCTGGAAAGAAGGACAGGATAAATTCTGTCGAGGTCAGCGTTTCGATTCGTGGAAGGAGGCTAAAACAGGTGATGTAAGATGAAAGAAAGAGAAAGAAAAGAGAGATTTGGAGTTGCTCTTAAGATTAAGATGGATGCAAATGAACTTTGGTTTGATGGCAAAAAGAGTAAAGCTAATAAGATGTTCACAATAGCTGATAAAATATCAGATGGTGTTAATCTTTCAAAAAATGAGATAAAATATATAGAACCATATATCAAAATGAGATTGATGAAGAAGCTCAAGAAGGTGATGTGATATGTCAAGATTCCATGTGACTGCAAACGATGGTTATCTTGATGGCAAAGATATTGATGTTGTGGTTTATGCCAAGAACAAGAAAGAAGCACTTAAGGAAGCCAATAAAACAACAGGTGGAATTATTAAAAGATGGCTTAAAGGCATTGGTGAAGTTCAGGTCGAGAAACTCAAGAAGGTGATGTGAGATGAAAACCATTACAATAAATATCAATTTAGATGTTACTGGAAAAGAGAATGAGATTTTGAATTTTCAAAGAAATTTCAATAAAATAATGGGAAATTTGAAAACAAAAGGGAAAATCTCAATCAAAAAGGTGGTCTGATGAAATTAAAACACATAGAAGTTGATGGTGCAATTATCAACATAAGGACAGGTTTAATTGATAGAAAAATGAGAAGAATGACATCAATAGAGATAATTCCAGACAAATACGCTGGTGAAAAGATGTGGAGACTCTATGGAAAATCCAATAACAGAGTTGTCCAATTGAAGAAGGTCGTTTAAAATGCTCGGATTAGGGAAGAAGAAGCCCCAACAGGCTCAACTCATGGTCAAAGGGGACATATCCCCTGAAGAGAAGCAGGCTCTCAAGGAGCTTTATTGGAATAGCTCGGAGGCATATTCGAGGACATTTTTGCCATTGGTTCTCGTCAATCGACAAAAAGTTATTTATCATCTTGGTCAAGCTAAAAAAAGCATAGATAAATTAATTCCAGTTCTATAAAAACCAGACAGAACCGCACATAACCAGACCAGACCACACATTACAATACTCCACACTACAACACACTACAATACCAAACCAGACTGAAATTAAGGATGTGGTAATCCTTAAAATATATTTAAATGGAATCTTTAAAAAGGCATTTTTGTATAGTTTCTCCACATAAATAGACATTATTTTTTATCTCTGATTCTTTTAACCTTATCGTTTTCCATCCAGACCTTTTCAACATATAATCCCTGAAATTGTCCCTTTTCTTATTTTTATGCCATATCTCCCCATCACATTCTATATCTATTTTCTTGTCTATAATTGCGAAATCCATTTCAAAGCCTAATCTATGCGGATAAAACTGTATGAATGGGATTTTTCTCCGTTCAAGTTCTATCCGCACCATTCTTTCTATATCGGTTTCAAGAGGCTTTTTTGATTCGTTCAAATTTAATCACCTCAAAGCGACCAAATCGAGGATGATAATCTCCAATGCCAAAATAATTTCCAGCATCAATCAATATCTGTTTTAGAGTTTCTCCTCGTATTCTATCATCTGTATTGATTATTGAAAATGAAAGCTCCCATTTATCAAATCTCGGTCTTGCTTTCATTATTCTTCCCCTTGTTGCAGGAACAACAACACTTCTTCTATCAATTTCCCATTTCTGTATTTTATGAGGTATCATAAGAGGTTCAACAAAAATACCTCCTTTGAATGCATCTTTGTATGTCTTTTTACCTTTTCCAGCCATATTATAGCTTGTGGAAGCTCTAATCATAGCTCCTTCTATATGGGAAGATGGATGAGAAATTATTCCTTTTGTATTTTTATAGAGAGCATTTTGAGCTTCTATTTTTGGGTCTCTATTTCCAGAACCAGATTTTAGAGGTTTATTTGTTTCTTTATTTTCATCAAATTTATTCATCAATAATGGACAAATTCCCCTAATAATAACACTATATTTTTCTATAAATTTCTCCATATTTACCACATCCTTATTTATCACTTATTAGTAATTATAATTAATAGGAAGCTTTATATTCTTATCGGTTCTCTCGTATTACATAGGTTAATTAGTATAAAATTTCAATATAAATAAGGGCTTGATAAATTGGTGAAGGTGATATGATGGAAACTGAATGGGAAAAAGCCAAAATAAGAATGAGATTAAAAAAACTTCCAGCAAAGGCTCTTTTAAAGAAATACCGATATGCAGTTGACTTGGGTTATGGTTTCAGGATGGAGAAAAATATTAGGGAAGCAAGATTGACTGCCAAGGCTGGATATGGTGATATTTATTCCCTAAAGGATTTGTCAAAAAAGAAACTCAAGAAGGTGATTTAAGATGCCATTGGAAATGAAGACCCATAAGATTTCATTCGGAAGCTTCAGGGGAAGGGAAGAGCCGAAAGAAGAGAAGAAGATGCTCAAGCTCATCGCACCAGCAGGTCTTTTCAACCCAGAGGATAGGGTAAAGCTTGAAAAGATGGGATATATCGTTATCTTCCCATTCGAGCATAAGAAACAATTATCGAAATTTGATATAATGAGAAAGGAAAAACAGCTTGGAACAGTGATTTGATGCTTTCAAAATCCGAAGAACGAAGGATGCTGAAGAAGTTCCAGAGAGTTTACCAGATGAAGAGCCAAAAAAGGAGATTAAGGAAGGTGATTTGATATGAGAATCCCGAAAATGACAAGAGAAAGGATAAGAGAAGCCAAAGCGTATGCAAGAGGAGCATTATATGCATATGGAGTTTCAAAACACGCTGATAGAAAAACAATAGAAAGAGAAATAAGATTCTTCCAAAAAGTTACTGGAAAAAGAAAATACAAGAAGGTGGTTTAAGATGATTGAGCTTTCGACAATCAAATTTGGAGATAAGATTTACACGATAGACCCAAGATTGAGGGAGTTCAGGTTCATCAAATATGGAAAGAAAATGGAGTTCATACAATTCAATTCCCCAAAAGGACAGAAAATGCTCAGAAGGCTTAAGAGAGTGATGTAAATGAACATAGTTGAGAAAGGACTGTTGATAGTCATTTTGTTAGTGATATCAATCTTCATGCTCCCGACAATCCTTGGAATCGTGTTAAGCACAGTCGGAGGCGAGGTCGGATTCATAATTTTGTTTTGCGTAATAATCGGAATTATTGGAATCCCGATTCTGATAATCAAGCACAAGGAGGAATGATATGGGGCAATACTTTTTGATAGTTAATGAAACGAAAAAGGAATATATTAACCCAATGAATCTCGGTGGAGGATTAAAACTCTGGGAACTAACAGCAAACAGAGAAGTCAGAATCCTTCCCTTTCTGTTAAGGCAATCGAGTTCAAGTGGTGGTGGGGATATAAAAAAACATTATAAATATGCTGGAAGATGGGCTGGCGATAGAATTGTCGTTGTGGGCGATTATGATAAATCAAAGCTTTATGAAAGAGCCAGCAAGCGATTCAAGGAAATAAGCAAGGAAGTCATCCCCGAATTCAATGATTTTGTTGAAGACAAGGATTTGCAATTTGACCCAAAGTTACCAAACAAATTAGAGAAGGAGCATTTGGAATTTGTCAAAAGAATGGCAATGGAAAAGAAATCGGAGAAATTGAAGAGAGTGATTTAAAATGAGAGAAGAAACAGCCAAAGAGAAGTTATATAGGATTGAAAATATCCTTGCTACACTTGATAGGATGATTGAAAGTCCACATTGGCAAAAGGCTGGTGTTGACGAATTAAGATTGAAGGCTATAAATAAAATAAAAGAAGTGATTCAATGATTCAGTCAAGCGATGCACTTGAGGTCAGCCCGAAGTCGCTTTTCGGCAGGTATCCCTATCCACATGAGCAATCGCTCATCCGCAACTTCACGAAAGAGGTTGACGAAAGCGTGATATTCGTCAGCCCCTCAACTGTCGCAGTTCCCATTCCACTTCAGAGGCTTCCTCCCGACTTCAGAAGAAGAAAGATAAAGGAACATTTGGCAAGGGCAAGGGAAATCCTGAATGATTTGATACCTTAAGGTGATGTGAGATGCCAAAAAAGAAAAAGATGTCAAAAATGCTTTATTTATTATATAGGCTTAACTTTGGTGACAAAAGTATAAGCGTTTATAGTTTCAAGCATGGAAAAGAATTCATGGCAATAAGAAAAAAGAAACTCAAGAAGGTCGTATGAATGTATTGCGAAAGATGTGGATTTAATGGAAAAGGAGATGTCGGATATGATATTCAGGGGTATCTGATAATTTCATGTCCTGAATGCCAAGCTATTCGAGGAGAGGCGATTAAAATATGAAAGTGATTTTGTCAGCAAAGGAAAGGGATGCGATTGATACAATGACTGAATATTGGTTAAGCTCTGGAATAGATTTCAAGACACGGAATCATGGTAAATTCAAGGGAAATGACCAATGGAAGCTTATTGGAAAAATGAAAATGAGGCAGGTTGTTTAAAATGACATTGAAATCAAAAATCGGTAAAGCAGCACTCGTTTCAGGGATGATAGGCGTGACAACGCTTTCAGAGATTGGATTATCAAGCATATCAAATGCTCCTGTATTGGTAGTCATCCCTCTCGGAGTCGCTGGCGGGGCTATCGGTGCAAGACAGATAATCAAGGAACTGAAAGAGGAAAGCGGGAAGAAGAAGCTTAAGAAGGTCGTTTAAGGGTGATTGATATTCCTTGTGGGCGTAAAAGAAAAAGATGGAAAATGAACAAGCATAAGGCACGGAAACGAAGAAAGAAAATGAGGCATAGGAAGAAATAATATGGTAAAATACAAAGTAGTGGTCTATTATCCACCGAAGAAGAAGTTCGTGACTTTAGAGAAGAATGTGAGCAAGAAAAGAGCCATGAAGTTGGTTCATTACTTCAAAAAACACGAGCTTTCGGCAAAATTGAAAAAGGTGGTGTAAAGAGATATGCACAAGGCGAAATTCTTAGCCTTATGTGCATTTATATTGATTCTGTTAATCCCATCAGCAAACGCCCAGTCAGATACATCTCTTAATCCCATTGGCACAATAATAGGGATTGTCTTCGGTGCAGGCTTGATATTCTTTCTGGTTGATAATATACTTAGCCTTAAAATCAGCAATCCGCATATAATAGAATCGCTAATACTCATAATCGCTGGTGCAATCATAGTGGTTTCGATATTCAGTGCAGGAATCGCAAACAACCCAGAGCAGCCATTCTATCATGCGATATGCGGAAATGAAATCTGCGATGCAGGGGAGATTCTTGATTGCATAAGCGATTGCGGTTATGCCTGCGGGGATGGCATCTGCAATACCAATCCCCCTTGGGGCGAGTGGGTCAACTGCCCGCAGGATTGCGATATAAACAATACAGAATTAACAAACGATTTGCAGTCATTTTTTAGACCAGTAGTTTCTGGATTGCAGATACAGAGAGGAAATATAGGAGGAGGGCAATGCACTTTGGGGGCAGTCCTGAATATAAATGGAACATATTATGGATTAACTGCTGCACATTGCATAAATTCTACGAATGAAACCATCCTTTATAGCCCTTCAAACAATAATGGTTCTTATATAATAGGTCAAACTATCGAAGTCAATACAACAAATGATGTTGCAATAATCCGCATTAATGTATCAGCTAACTCCACAGATTTCCTTAACAATACAGTTGATTGTGTGGCAGATGATTATATAAATGCAACGAATAAAGTTTATAAGATAGGAAGGACTACTGGAATCACATTCGGAAGAATTGTGAACGAAACAAGCACAATATTCTGGATAAAACCTGAAAATGTTTCACTTTTCACTGATTTTGGTGATTCTGGTGCTGCTATTGTATTGCTTGGAAGACCAAGGAAACTTATGGGCATATCAAGTGCGACATTTATTGATATTGATAATGTAACCACATCTATATCACCATCACCGCAGGCGATATTAAATTCGTTCACGAACATATCGCTTCCAGTATGCCCTCAAGGAATATATATTTAGCCTATTTTTTCCAGAAAAGCATATTGTTCTTTATATAAAATGAGATTTCTCCTTTCCCTTTCAGATAGCTCAAATATGACATGACAACAGTATTCATCAGATAATATTGCTGGACATTCTTGATTTCAAGAGAAGAAAGGTCGCATACCTTTCCTAAAATTTCTTCTGTCGTGGATATATCATCATTCACTATATTTTCTATCAAAACAGAAATATTCTGGATATGATTCAAATTCAATTCAACCAATTCCTTTATATCAGTATCCAGCTTTCCATGCGAAGGCAGATAGAAGTCGAAGTTTGAATTACTAAGCCATTCAAGAGTCTTTTTTGACTGTTCTATGTCAGTAAAATATATGATTTTATGCTTCTCTATCGTTTCCTTCGGGAAATAGCTGTCAGCACAGAAAAGGACATTATCAACCAAGACACCTATTTGCTTGGGTGAATGACCATAAAGAGGGATTATCTCAATCTCCTTTCTTGCAATTGCCTGTTTCCCTTCTATTATCAAATTAATATCATCAGTTGGCTCTGCCTTCAGGAACTTGTTTTCAAGCTCAGATATAGGTTTCGCACCAGAAAACAGGTAAAAAGGCTCAAGTTCGGGAGTGCATATTATATCTGCCTCAAATTCTGATGCATATATTTTGACTTTGTGATTTTCCTGCAACCATCTATTCCCTCCACAATGGTCAGCGTGGGAATGTGTATTGATAATAGCGAAAGGAGTCAAGCCATTTTCCTGAATGACCTTGACTGCTTTCTTGATGGTATCATTATCAATCCCAGTGTCTATCAGAATCGCTTTATCTCCATCTGCTATAACCCCGATATTCGTGTTATTGGGGATATAATAAATCCCTTCCTTGATTTTAATAAGTTCCATAATTACACCAAAACGTAGCAATGCCTCATTTTAGGCTCTATCTTGCCATCTATGACCTTCAAATTATAACCATCTGAAGCATATTCCATATTATCTTTTCCATTGAATTCCGAGAACAGCTTCACTTTATGCGGAAGAAGGAAGTTCTCGCTACCACAACCCTTTGCATTATAGGTGTCATTCTGCCAGTAAGCCTTGCAAACACAACCACCTCCGCATGAAGGCAGATAGATATGCTTGCTGCATTCCTTTATCTTTGTCGGGTCTCTTTTAAGGATTTCGTCATAGACATCGTTCTTTTTTATATTGCTTTCATTATCAAGCTTGCCGACACGATGCTCCTTCAGACCAACAAGCTCCCAACATTTATAGACATCGCCAAATGGGTCAATTATGAAAGAGCCATCGGCTATGCTGCTGCAAGGCAATGGCTGTGGAGTCGGTCTAATATCAAGCTTAAAGCCCCTTTTGTGCGACTCTTTCCATAGGCTTGGGATGACATCGAAAAGCTTTGCATCGGAAAGCACATGGTCTTTGTAATCAGCACACGCATCAGTGAAAGCGGTTATGTAGCAGAAATCCGTATAGATATGAGTCAAATCCTTTTCCTTCAACTGGTCAAGCATCCTTTCCATTGTCGGGTATGTCTCATCAGTGAGGCTAATCCTTATATGGGTTTCCACACCAGTTCCCTTGAAGCTTCCCAATACTTTCGTTATATCGTCAAAAGAGCCTTTGCCAGTGTCCTTATAGAAACGCATCTTGTTATGCTGTTCCCTATCACCATCAATAGGTATCTGAATCCTCATGCCATAATCTGAAGCCCATTTTATGAAATCGGGACTTATCAGGCTGCCATTTGAAAGGCATTGCAAATCAAAGCCGACATTATTATCATAAGCCCAGTCAGCAAGCTCATCTGTCGTTTCCATAGATTCCTTCATCATAAGTGTCGGCTCTCCACCATACAGGACAAGGCTCATTTTCTTGGATTCCCTGTTTTCTACTGTCTTTTTCACGAAACCCTTGAAAGTCTTAATCATTTCAGGGGTCATGGACTTATATCCATGAATCTCCTCTCCCTTTTCTCCCCTTCCCTGATAGCAATAAGGGCAGGCAAAATTGCAGTCATAAGTTATAAGCATATTGAATTCGGCAAGTTCCTTGCCAGATTTCCATTTCCTATGCATTTTCCTGTATTCTTCAAGCTCATCAGCGTTGGAATCCACAAGTATCCCTAATCCAGAAAGCACGCCTGAAAAACTCTTGTTGAACCCCTGTTTCTTTTTCTTTATATTATCTGAAAGATGTTTATTGACCTTAGAAATCGAGCCAGAAAGCGTATTGTAAATCAAATTACCATCTTCATCTGGAACTATCAGGTTATACCTTGAAAACTTATGGTCATTCATATATAATTATTGGAACATGAGTTTAAATACTTAACTGTTACCCAAAAGTAGTGAAATCTGCCGATATATAGCGAATTCTAAAACTATTTATATATGTTCAGCCATATATAGAAGTATATGTCCGCATTTACCATAGATTTATCCGAAGAACTCAAGAAGCAATTCGATTCACTTTCTGAATCATTCAGATTATCGAAAAAGGATTTTCTGGTCATTGCGATAACATTTTTCTTGTTCCTGTCGGAAAAAGGCATTTTAGCTCAAATTCAGAATATGGCTTTGAGCCAGAACAAACCCTTGACTGACATGATTTTGGAATTTTTAAAATTAAAAATGGGAGGAAGATGAATATGGCAAGACGAAACGAAGATGGAGAGCTTGTCGGCTCATTCGAGGTCGGCTCTTTTGTGGGAGTCGAAGACCATGAAATCATAGCCGACATGAAGACAGCAGTTAACAAGCCTTTGACTGGGCTTCCGACAGAGCATTCCCAAAGGGTTTTCGGAGAAAGATTCGAGATAATAAAGAAGAAAATGGGAGCAACTGTGAATCCTCATGGGGAGATGTCCGCAGTCCAGAAAAAATGGAAGGGAATACAGAAGCCTCTTGGTGGGGATACAGGGGAAATATCATCTCCAACAAGATATAAGCCTTCAGAAGATTATCCAAATGAGCCATCTGGCAAGCAGGATTTAAGCCCACTCGGTGTCCTGAAGAACTTCACAGACGACCTTTCAAAAAGGGTCATAAATCAAGGGAATTGGGTCAAAGTTGGCTTGATATTCGGGGCTGTCGGAGTATGCGGTTTCATAATAGCTTTAGCGACAATCCTGAAGTAGAGGAATTGAAATGTCGGCAATAAGCTGGACTTTAGTGATAATGGCAGCGTTCTTCCTATTCCTTGCCATATTCATAGCCAATGGAACGCTTGAGAAGATTGAGCTTGTTGTAGCGAGCTTGGCATTTGACTTTGTTGCTCTTGGGATGTTTCTTGGCGAATATATAGGTGCAAAAGAAGAAAGGGAAAAATCAAGAATCAAATCATTAGGCGAATGAAATGCCTGAAGAAGATGTGAACGAGCTATGGCTTGACCTGCTGGATTGTATTGAAGAGCTTAAGCAGGATGCCAAGGGGAACAGGAGAGCGACCCGACACATCAAGAACCTCAACCAGATAGTCCAGCAGATAGGAATCGAGCTTAAGAATATGGCTTCAAAAGGGAAAAGGCGATTCATTTGAGCATATTGAATGAGAAAGGAAGGGCAAACAGGAATACGACCCTGACATTCTTTCTTTTTGGTCTTATGCCCTTCATATTAGGCACTATTTGGAATTTTGATATATTTTTCTTGAATGGGAATGTAAGTGCAATTTATCCTTACGCAATCATCGAATTCTGGGGACTTTCATTCTCGCTTTTCACATTAATAATCAGAAGAAAAATAGAAAAATGGATAAAAAACAAAGAAAACGATGAATAGTGGTCATGGCATTATCTTTTCCCAGAAACCATTTTTCCTCTTGGATTTTGCATATCTTTTCCGATAATCTTCCTTGTGGCTGAGATAATATTTCCGATGCGTTTTAGCTATTTTCTTCTTATTCTTTAGGTAATATTCATGGACTACTTTCCTATGCTCTTTCTTGTGCTTTCTATAATACCTATGGTTATATTCCCTCTGTTTCCCCTTCGGATTTGTGGTCATAATCACACCGAAATATAGAATATCTCCCTGCCTTTCTTTGAATGTATTTTCATATA
>Ga0153916_10000152_pt1 | contig 40858 bp, 33 predicted proteins | sample Opewatmetagenome_FD_109642 | JGI IMG/M metagenome (GOLD analysis project Ga0153916, IMG submission 109642) | Freshwater wetland microbial communities from Ohio, USA - Open water 3 Core 3 Depth 4 metaG | ecosystem: Environmental > Aquatic > Freshwater > Wetlands | place: USA: Ohio, Lake Erie...
GCGGCCCTCGAACTGGCAGGCGAAGACCTGGTTGGTGGGCGTGTCCTCGTCGTCGTTGTGGACGAAGTTTCCGCCCATCGATTGGACTTTCGTCGGATGGGCGTCCAGCCCGAGGCCCCAGCGGATGATGTCCAACTGGTGCACCCCCTGGTCGCCGATCTCGCCGTTGCCGTAGTCCTTGAGGAACCGCCAGCGGGAGACGGCGAGCTTGTTGTAGGGGGCCTTCGGGGCGGGGCCGAGCCAGAGGTCCCAGTGCATCCCCGGCGGCACGGGGCCGATCTCGTTCCGCCCGCCGGCGCGGAGCTTGAAGGCGATCCCCCGGGCCATGTAGACCCGGCCGATCGCGCCCGCCTTGAGCTTCTCGATCCCTTCGCGGATCTTGGGGCTGGAGCGGCACTGGGTGCCGTGCTGGACGATGCGGTGGTACTTTCTTGCGGCCTCGACCATTCTCCGCCCCTCGAAGACGTTGTGCGAGCCCGGCTTCTCCACGTACACGTCCTTGCCGGCCTGGCAGGCCCAGATCGTCTCCAGGGCGTGCCAGTGGTTGGGCGTGGCCAGGGCCACGGCGTCGATCGACTTGTCGTCCAGGAGCTTCCGCTTGTGGACCTGGGTGGCCGGCCTCTTGCCGGCCCGCTTCTCGACTTCGTCCGCGGCCGCCGCCAGGCGGGCCTCGTCGCAATCGCTCAGGGCGGCGATTTCGACGTTTTCCTTGGCCAGCTCCAGCAGTGCCCCGCAGTGCGACACCCGGCCCCGCCCGCCCAATCCGATCACCGCCACGCGGACCCGGTCGTTGGCACTGGCGGCGCCGCGGGCAATCGCCGGCGCGGCCCAAACGGTCGCGCCCACCGCCGCCGAGGTCTTCAGGAAAGCTCGTCGGTTCGACGCGTGCATGGCAGGTCTCCTCAGGTTGGGACGGGGTTCCGGGACGGTTCTGCTCTCGGGTTAGCGAGGCTTTGCGGCCAAGTCGCGTTTCGCTCCGACAAAGGCAGCTTCTTCCAACTCCACGCGCTCTTCAATGATGCGGGTAAGCCACTCCTCAAGGCTTGTGTTACGATGCAGTCGTGCAAGAAACGCTGCGCGCGCAGCAAGGTCGGCCGGAATCGACAAGGAAGCCGCCTTGCTTCTCCGTACGCGAACAGGTTTTCCCCACGCCGAGTCGTCGTCGGCCTCCGCGGCGACAATCCGGTCGATCTCTTTTTCCGATAGCTTCTTGCTGGGCTTGCCTCTCGTGCTCATAGGGACCACAATCTTGCGCGTTCCTCGCGGGTGGCGTACAAGGGATACGTGCCGTTGGCCGCAGTTTCCGGATCACACCTGTACATCTCAGCTTTGGAGTATAACGCGCCGCTGCGATGCCTGGGAAGCCCTCATCGCCTGCCACGGATCAGGCCGGGGCAGCTCGGCGGACGGCCACGTATTCGGCCAGGGCGGCTTGCCAGGGAGGCATCGCCGGGCACCCGGCCAGCGAGTGATACTTCCCCGTGTCGAGCACGCTGTACGCCGGCCGCGGGGCCGGGGCCCCGTAGTCGGCCGTCGTGATGGCCTCCATCCGGACCTCTTGCCCCACGAGGCGGAACACCTCCGCGGCAAACCGGTACCACGTCGTCTCGCCCGAGTTGACCGCGTGATAGATGCCGCGGGCCTTCGCATTGAGGAGGAAAACGGCGGCCCGGGCGACGTGAGGCACGTAGCTGGGCGTGCATCGCTGGTCGTCGACCACCCGCAGCGGCTTTCCCGCGGCCGCCAGCCGCAGCATCGTCTCGACGAAGTTGCCGGGCGAGCGGGGCCCGGGCCGGCCGTAGAGGCCGCAGGTGCGGACGACGAGGTGCTTCTCCCACGCCGCCGCCAGCCGCTCGGCATCGAGCTTCGAGCGGCCGTAGACCCCCAGCGGCCCCGGCTCGTCGGTCTCGCGATACGGGGTCTCCCGGCGGGCATCGCGGCCGAAAACGTAGTCCGTGCTGATCTGCACCAGCGTGCAGTCCAGCCGACGGCAGGCCTCGACCAGGTGGGCGACGCCGGCGACGTTGACCGCCCGGCACGCCTCGGGCTCCTTCTCCGCGCGATCCACCAGCGTGTAGGCGGCCGTGTTGATGACCGCCTGAGGACGGATCGCGGCGAGGGTGGCCAGGACGCGGCCGCGATCCGTAATATCGAGCTCCGGCAGGTCGAGCCCCACCGCCTCCACCCCCAGTTGCCGGCAGAGCTCGCTCCCCAACTGACCTTGCGAGCCGGTGATCACGATCGCCATGGTCGCTCAGTCCAATACGAAGGGGCTGTCGGGAACGTCTTCGTGGCGGATTTCATCGACCGGCCCTTTCTTTCCCCAGCCGGCATACAGCCGGTTGGGGCAGTTGAACACCAGCCCCGCGATCGGGCCGATGTTCTTGTAGGCGTGGACCACTCCCGGCGGGACGATCACGCTCAGCGGGTTGGACTGGCCGGCCAGCAGCACCTGGCGATTGCCGCAGGTCGGCCCGCCGGGCCGCGCGTCCCACAGGTAGAGCTTGAAGTCCCCCGGACCGACGAAGGCGAAGCCGTCGGTCTGCTCGCGGTGCTCGTGCGGCCCCCGCGCCACGCCCGGCAGGGTCTGGCTGACGTAGGCCATCGCCGGACAGCCGCCCGGATCGACCTCGTCCTGGCGGAACAGCTCCACCAGCCAGCCGCGGGCATCCTCGAAGCGCCGCAGCGGCCGAACGACGACTCCCTCGATGGGCCCTTCGCAAAATCCGCTTGCTTGCCGAGTCATCCGCGGCGGTCTCAAGTCTAGCAGCATCACTCGTCAGGCGGCTCTTCCGTTTCCTGCGCACCCGCGCCGTAGGATGCCCATCGTTGATCCCATGCGGCGCACAAGACCGGCCCCAGCAGTTCGAGTTGTCCAACGTCGGCCAGGCTGATGCGTGACCAGCGCTGACCATGCGGGACAACATTGAGCGACGGGACCATGGATTCGACTTCTTCTTTGGGCAAGGGCACCGACACGCTCGGCTTCTTCTCGCCGAACTTCTTCAACCTGCAAACGGCCCAGAAGGGTTTGCCGGGCAGATGGATCTTGAAGAACGAAACGGTGTCTTCATATTCAACGTTCCGGTTGGGTCCGAGAAGTCGTTGGACCGTCTTGAAGCCATCGAGCTCCGCCTGTGTGGTCACCACGGGCCGTTTCTTGGCAGGCTCCTCCTGCGCCACCGACTCCGCGGACCCGACGCTCAGGAGCGAGGACAACCTGTGCTGTTTCGTCCATTCATCGATAGCCGCTTTGAGAACGGGTTTCCAACTTTCGACAACGCTTTCTTTAAGGTATCGCGTTTCGATGTTCGCGACGGCGAGCTTGATGAACTCCGGCGCGGGCTCCAGTAGCCGTGAAAGCTCCTCGATAAGAAGGTTCTGCTGGTGGCGCGTTTGCGCGAATGTGCGGACTAAGTCCGCGTTGTACTGGGACTTCTGTAAGAGTGTGAGAAAATCCCACGGTGGATTCTCGTCGCTGAGCAATTGCCATTCCACAAATGGCTTCCTGTCCATGACGTTGTCATTTTCTAGGTCGGTGAAGAATCGCCAATGAACGCCGTTGGTCAGGATGCCCAGCTTGGCGGTTGGAGCCTTCGCAAAGTAATCAGCAAGCTGTTCGTCGTAACCCGCAAGTCGGCGGTCGACCTGCTTTGCCTCCACGAAGAAAATCGGGATGCCGTCCTTGAAGAAGGCGTAGTCTACCGGCTTGGCCGAACGGTTGCGACCGAAATCTTCACGATGCTCGGGCACGCATTCTCGCGGGTCGGTAACGTCATATCCGAGGATGGTGAACAAGGGCTCGATCAAGCTTTTCTTCGTGGCCTGCTCGTTACCCTTGCAGTGTTCGGCCAGCTCTTTCACGCGCTTGATATAGGCGACGATCGCATCTCGCATGGCTTGGACTCCCCAGCGATATGAAAGATTCTGTCCAATTCCACTAGCGAAAAGGGCTTGGGCGGTGCCCGGTACTGCCGAAGTGGCCCCATCGCTGGAATGGTAATGCGTTGCCGAGACCGCCGCAAGGAGGAAGTCTCCCCCTCAGGGGGGCACAAGTGAGCTGTCATCGCGCATCTTCTGAAGCTGGGCAGGATGCGCAAGCTGGGGCCGCCGCATGGGAGTGGCAGGAGAAGGGTGAACGCCCTACCTTATGCCCCGCACGAGGGACAGACGGCGCCCGTGTTCCGAAGGCGCGGTAGGGTAAACGTGCGGTGCGCTCCCTCCCCTGGTTACTCTGCTGCGCGCGTCAACCACCGGCGGGCAGAGCCCGCCCTACGATGAGTCTGGTTCAGGTTCCGTCGCCGAGGTTGTCGTCTCCGGTGGCTCGCCGGGCGCAGAGGCAGCCGAGCGGGCTTCGTTGCATTCGACGCATAGGTGAAGCTCGTAGCACGCGACGCCGTCGCAACTGGTGACGATGCACCGCGCTAGGCGGAGTCCGCATTTCTGGCAGAGCAAGGACAGGCTCCTCTTGAATTGATTTGAGTCTCATCCTAATGAGCTACGAAAGCGTCTTGTGGAACCGCCGGGAGACGAGGGTGAGGATGGCGACGCCCATCACCCCCAGCACGGAGATCTGCGGCCAGAGCACGTCCGCCCCGACCCCCTTGAGGAAGATGCCGCGGATGATCACCAGGAAGTAGGCCAGGGGGTTGACGTAGGTCAGCCACTGCACCACCTGCGGCATGTTCTCGATGGGAAAGGCGAAGCCGGAAAGGAGCATCGCCGGGAAGAAAAAGAAGAAGGTGCTCATCATCGCCTGCTGCTGGGTCTGGCTGATCGTGGAGATATAGAGGCCGATTCCCAGCGTGGTCATCAGGTACAGGCCCGTGGCGCCGAACAACAGGAGGAGATTCCCCCGGATCGGCACCTCGAACCAGAACACGCCCACCACTGTGACCGCGGTGACGTCGATGAAGCCGATCACCGCGAAGGGGACGGTCTTGCCGAGGATGAACTCGGTGGGGGTGATCGGCGAGACGAGGATCTGCTCCATCGTGCCGATCTCTTTTTCCCGCACCACGGCCATGCTCGTCAGGAGCAGCGTGGCCAGGCTCACGACGATCGCGATCACGCCGGGGACGAAGAACCAGCGGCTCTGGAGGTTCTCGTTGAACCAGGCCCGCGAGCGGAGCTCGACCAGGCCGGGCTCGCGGCGGACGCCGGTCTGCCGCCGCAACCGCTCGGCGAGGATCTCCTGCGACGCGGCGCCGGTGATCCGCGACACGTACCCCAGCACGATCCCCGCCGTGTTCGAGTCCGTGCCGTCGACGATCACCTGGACGGGGGCCGTGCGGCCGGCGCGGAGGTCTTCGGCAAAACCGTGGTCCAGGCGGACCACGGCCGTCACCCGGCCGCGGTCGAGCAGCTCCCGGGCACGCCGGTCATTGTCCACGTGCTCCACCACGTCGAAGTAGCCCGAGCCGACCAGCCGCGACACCAGCTCCCGGCTGTCGACGCTCTGGTCCAGGTCGTAGATCGCGGTCCGCACGTGGCTGACGTCGAGGGTCACGGCGTAGCCGATCACGAGGGTCTGGACGCAGGGCATGACGAAGATCACGGTCCGCATCCGCGGGTCGCGGAAGACCTGGATGAACTCCTTGACGAGCATCTGGCGGATCCGCTCGAACATGCCTAGATCAGCTTCTTCTTGAACTTGCGGTTTGCCACCAGGACCATCACCGTGCCGTAGATCACCAGGAGGATCGCCTCGCCGGCGAGGATCTCCAGGCCCACGCCCTTGAGGTAGATGCCGTGCAGCAGGGTCACGAAATAGCTGGCGGGAACGACGTAGGTGATCCCGCGGATGACCACCGGCATGTTGGCGGTCGGGATCATGAAGCCCGACAGCAGGAACGCCGGCAGGAAGGTGGTGATCATCGCCAACTGGCTGGCCAGGAGCTGGGTCTTGGCGACGATGCTGATGAGCATTCCCATCGCAAGGGCCCCGGCGAGGAAAATCGCCCCCAGGCCGAACACGAGCGCCACGTTGCCCCGCAGCGGCACGTGGAAGACGAACTCGCCCATGAGCACTGCCAGGAGCACGTCGAGCATGGCGACGGCGAAGTAGGGGATCAGCTTGCCGAGGATCAGCTCGGGGCCCTTGACGGGGGTCGAGATGAGCTGTTCCATGGTGCCGCGCTCCCATTCCCGAGCGACGGTGAGCGAGGTGAGCATGGCGGCGATGACCATCATGATCACGGCGATCAGCCCGGGGATGATGTAGTTGCGCGACTCCATGTCGGCGTTGAACCAGACGCGGGGGCGGACGTCCAGCGGCGGCCGCAGGCGCGCGCCGCCGACCCGCCGCAGGGCCTCGATCGCCACCTCCTGGGAATACATGGCGGCGATGACTTCGCCGTAGCCGATGGCGATCGCGGCCTTGTTGGAATCGCTGCCGTCGACGAGGAACTCGACGGGGACGCTCCGCCCGGCCTCGATCCGCTGGGCGAAGTCGGCGGGGATGACCAGGCCCACCAGGGCCTCGCGCCGATCGACCGCCTCCTCCAGCTCGCGCTCGTTGCGGACCGAGCCGGCCAGGGAGAAGTAGGGAGAGCCGTCGAACCGGCTCAGCAGCTCGCGGCTGGCGGGGGAAAGACTCTGGTCCCACACGACCAGGGGCACGTCGTCCACGTCGACCGTCAGCGCGAAGCCGAACAGGATCAGCATCAGCATCGGGATGGCGATCGCCATGCCCAGGCTCCGCGGATCGCGGAGGATGTGGAGCAGTTCCTTGCGGGCCACCGCCCGGACGCGGCGGAGCTTCATCCTTGCACCTCCGCTTGCGGCTGTTCGGCGCGGTCGCGGGCCTCGATCAGCGAGACGAACACGTCTTCCAGCGAAGGGACGATCCGCTCGATGCGGCCGATGCGGAAACCCTCCCCGGCGAGCAGTTCGCGGATGGCCGGGACGGCCCGGCCGGCGTCCTGCGTGACCACGTGGAGCCCCCGGCCGAAGAGGGCCACTTCCTGGACGGCGGGGAGCGTTTCGATCGGGCCCATCGCCGCCTCGGCGCGGTCGCAGAGCACCTCCACGATCTCGTCGGCCATCAGCGTGGTTTTGAGCTGCTCCGGCGTGCCGACGGCGATCAGCTCGCCGCGGTAGATCAGTGCCAGCCGGTCGCAGTACTCCGCCTCGTCCATGTAGTGCGTGGTGACGAAGACGGTCACTCCTTCGCCCGCCATCTGGTAGATCAGGTCCCAGAACCGGCGGCGGCTGATGGGATCGACGCCGGAGGTGGGCTCGTCCAAAAAGACGATCGGCGGGCGGTGGACGATCGCGCAGCCCAGCGCGAGCCGCTGCTTCCAGCCGCCGGAGAGGGTGGCGGTGGGGCGGCGGCGGTGCTCCTCCAGGCCCGCCATCTCGAGGACCCATTGCTTCCGCGAGGCCTTCTCGGCGGGCGCGATGCGGTAGATGCCGCTGTAGAAGTCGACGTTCTCCTCGACGGTGAGGTCCTGGTAGAGGGAGAATTTCTGGCTCATGTAGCCGATACTGGCCTTGATCTGTTCGGACTGGGTGCGGACGTCGAACCCGCCGACGGTCCCCTGGCCGGAGGTGGGGGCGAGGATCCCGCAGAGCATGCGGATCGTGGTCGATTTGCCCGCCCCGTTCGGCCCCAGAAAACCGAAGATCTCGCCGCGGTCCACCTCGAACGAGATCCGGTTGACCGCGACGAAGCTGCCGAACCGCTTCTCCAGATCGCGGACGACCACGGCTTTTTCGTGGTTGCTACTCATCCTGCGTATGCCTTTCCATCGGGCGTTGGTCGCGTCTTCCGGGAGGAGCGAATACAGAATACTGAATAAGGAATACGGAAGTCAGAATGCTCGGCCAGCGGTGCGCTGGGTGTTCAGCGTTCCTGTTTGCGCGTCTCCGCGGTGGCAATCGACTTCACGTCGCTGTGCCAAGTCATCGCCAATCCGCCTCGGGCGTTCAGCCATTCTCATTCCTCCTTCCGTATTCCGTATTCACTATTCCGTATTCGTTCCTGGATTCGACGGATTCCCCGGACTACCCCGTTCCTTTCCCCAGCACGGAGACGAAAACGTCCTCAAGCGCAGGCTCGATGGGACGGATCTCGTCGATCGCCAATCCGGCCGCGGCGAGGACCGAGCGGGCCTGGCGGACGGTCTCGTCCGGCTCGGTGCTGACCACGTGCACCCGGTCGCCGAACAATCCGACCGAGTGCCCCGGCATTTGCTCGCGGAGCACGGCGGCCGCGCGGCGGGGCAGATCCGCGCGGACCTCCAGGATCGTGCCCCGCATGAGCTGTTTCACTTCGTCCGGCGGGCCGCAGGCCAGGAGCTTCCCCTGGTGCACCAGGGCCAGGCGGCTTGTGCGCTCGGCTTCGTCGAGGTAGGCCGTGGAGACGAAGATCGTCACCCGCTGGGCGAGCAACTGGTAGAGGATCCGCCAGAAGTCGCGCCGCGAGACCGGATCGACGCCGTTGGTCGGCTCGTCGAGGAAGAGGACCTTGGGCGTGTGCACCAGCGCGCAGGCCAGTCCGAGCTTCTGTTTCATCCCGCCGGAGAGGTTTCCGGCCAGCCGCCGCCGAAACGGCGTGAGGTTGCTGAAGGCCAGGAGCCGCTCGGCCTTTTCTTTTCGCCCTTTGCGGGGCACGTCGTAGATGTCGGCGTAGAAGTCGAGGTTTTCCATGACCGTCAGGTCGGGATAGAGGCCGAAGCGCTGGCTCATGTAGCCGATGTGCTCCTTGATTCGCTCGGCGTCGCGGACGGTGTGGAAGCCCGCTACCCAGGCGTCGCCGCCCGTCGGCTCCATGATCGAGGTCAACAGCCGCATCGTGGTCGTCTTGCCCGCCCCGTCCGGCCCGACCAGGCCGAAGATCTCCCCTTCGGCCACAGTGAGCGAGAGGCCGTCGACGGCCGTCAGGCTGCCGAAGGTCTTGGTGAGGCGGTCGGTGCGGATGGCGTCCATGGCTTATGTTCCCGGCTCGCTGGCGCGGCTTCCCGACCGGGCTGGGGCGGGCATCGCGGCCGCCGAAGAATCGAGAAGGATTTCGGCGTCGGCCGGCATCCCCCGCTTCAGCTCCATGTCGGGGTTGTCGATGTCGATCTTGATGCGGTACACCAGCTTGGTCCGCTCCTTCTTCGTCTGGACGTTCTTCGGAGTGAACTCGGCCTCTGAGGCGATGAACGAGACGCGGCCCTCGTACGGCGGCTTGCCGGTGTAACTGTCCGTGGTGACCGTTGCCCGTTGGCCCACTTTGACCAGCCCCAACTCACTTTCTTCCACGTACGCCCGGAGCCACACGTTTCTCAGGTCGCCCACGGTGACCACCGGCGTGCCGGCCGCCACGTACTCCCCCGGCTCGACGTTCTTGGTCAGGACGATTCCATCGAGGGGAGAATAGACGGTGGCGAAAGCGCGGCGGGTCCGGGCGAGATCCAGCGCGGCCTGGGCCTGCTCAAGCCGGGCGGCGACTTGCCTCTTGACCTCTTCCCGCGGGCCGTCTTGGACCAGCTTGCACTGGGCCTTGGCCTGGTCCCGCGCCGCCCGGGCCTGCTCGATCTGTTGCTCCCGCGGGCCGAGCATGACCAGGTTGTAGCGTTCTCGCGCTTCCACGTATTTCTTCGCCGCGACTTCATAGGCGGTCTTTTGACGCCGGCGGTCTTCCTGGGAAATGGCATGACTCGCGTAGAGTTTTTCGGCCCGGGCCGCCTCGTCGGCCAACCGCTCCATGTCCACTTGGGCACTCTCCATCGTCGCATGGGCGGCGAGTTTCTCCTGGTCGCGTGAGCCGGCCTTCAGCTCCCCAAGGAACTCTTCCGCTTTGCGCAAGGCGGCCTCGGCGGCCTGGATCTCCTCGGGCCGAGAACCGGCTTGGGCCTCGTCCCAAGCAGCTTTAGCCGCATCGACTTCCGCCTGGCGGAGCGCGACCTCGGCGTCCAGGGCGTTGATGTCGCGGGGGTCGAGTTCGGCAATCGGCAGCCCCCTCTTGACGGGCTCCCCTTCATCGACGAATCGTTTCCCCACCCGGCCGGGGACGTTGAAGGCCACCTCGGCGTCAATCACCTCGATGTTGCCCGACAGGCGGAGCACGTTGCCGTTGCGGCGGGCTGGCCCGCGCCCGAACTGATAGATCGCCGCGGCCACCGCCGCGGCCACCAGCACCAAGCCGACGAAAAGTCTCCGCAGGGTCATTGCTCGGGCCCTTGTGACGATCTGTTCACATCGAGGCGGGGCCCGCCGGGCTCCTCCGCGGCGATCGCCTGACGGAGGATTTGCCAGGCCCGCTCCGCGTGCCGTGTCACGTCGAACCCGCCTTCGGTCACATGCCACAGGATGCCCGCGGGGACGACGATTCCCAGCACCATCATCGCGATGGTGGCCGGGTCGAGATCGGGGCGAATCCCCCCTTCCTCCTGGCCTTGCCGGACGAACTGGCCGATCCGGCCGAGGTATCCGGCGATGATCCGCTGCACCCGGGCGTTCCGCTCCGGATGCCCCCGATGGAAATCGTCGGCGAAGATCAGCCGGGGCACCGCCCGCCCTTCGCGGAGGAAACGCACGTGACGCATGAGCAGGCCGCGGATCCGCTGGAGGGGGTCGGGCGTCTCCTCCCCCGCGGCCCGCACGTTCTCCTCCATCCGCGTCTCGATCCGGTCGAGGACCGCCAGGAGCACTTCGTCCTTGTTCTTGAAGTGGCGATAGATCGCCGAGGGGACCAATCCGACCCGGCGGGCCACCGCCGCCATGCTCAGCCGGCTCAGCCCCCGATCGGCGACCAGGCTCAACGCCGCCTCGGCGATCTGTTCGCGGCGGATTTCGGTGTCCAGTTTTCGCTCGGCCATGGCCGCTCCTCTGTTGTGATTATATGTTCACAATATGCTCGCGACAAGCAGTAAATGGCGAAATGTAAGAAAACCGCGACGGCCTCGTAAACAAGTACAGATGGGTTAATCAGGAGCGCCTTGGGTGACGTGGGTGGGGCTGAGCCCCTTGTAGGACCCTCGCTCGCGGTCGATAATTCCGTCATGCACAGGCAGTTGACCCGATGGTTGGCCCTTCTAGCGTCCGCTCCCCTCCTGGTATCGCTAACAGGATTGGCTGTGGGCTGCCGCACGCAGACCCCAGGGCAGGCGGCTGACGGCGAGAAGGGCGAGCGACCCGCGAATGCCACTACTACGGGGGATGTTCCGGATACGCAGGACGGGGGCCGACCCGCGGACGTGCAAAGGAAAGAGCACCCTCTAGAGAAGGGCAAGGCCGGTCCAGAACCGGCCTTCCAGCTCCCCCTCGAAATCAAGCTGGAAGCCCCCGAGGTGCCCGAAGCCATTCGGCGTCCGTCGCCCCCGATCCCGGAGGAAGCGGACCAACAGCGCCCGAAGAAGAAATAAGATCGGGCCCCTGGAGCGCCTCAGTCCGCGGCGGCCAACTGCACTCGGGCACGTTCCAGCCGGTGGGCCAGGAGCTTGGCGATCTGCGAGGTCAGCCGGTAGCCCATCAGCGGGTCCCGGGTGCAGAGCTCGCGGAGCTTGGCGGCCTGAATGGCCACCAGTTGGGTGTCTTTGCTCGCGGTCCCTACGGCAGTGTACTTGTACGGTTCCACCAGGGCTGACCAGCCGAGGATGTCGCCGTCGACCAGGGTGTCGACCGTCCGCCGCTCCCCGTTGCCGAGGACGTACTGGATGTCCACCTCCCCCCGGACGACGATGTTCATCGTGTCGGCCGGGTCCCCTTCGCTGAACATGTGCGTTCCGGCGGGAACGAGCTTCTCGTCGGCGATCTTCGCGACCGCCTTGAGGCTCTCCTCGCCGATCTGGGCGAAGTAGGGATAGCGGCGGAGCACTTCAGGCGAGATCATGCTGTCGGGCCTCCTGTTGCAGCGATCAATAATATCGGGCCGCACGCCTTCGGCGTTGCGGCTAAACCAGTCCGGTGTGATTCCACCTGGGCCGCACGCCTTCGGCGTTGCGGCTAAACCAGTCCGGTGTGATTCCACCTGGGCCGCACGCCTTCGGCGTTGCGGCTAAACGAGTCACTGCGATCCGAGGAATGCCTCCACGGCCTGGACGACGGTCCGCACCGCCGGGGCGATTGCCGCCTCGACGGCAGGGGTGCACCGCTCCCCGAACGTCACGACGTCCTCGGCCTCGATTCCGACCAGGAGGATGTCTTCGTCGCGCGGGAGCGGGACTTCGGTCTGGCGTCCCAGGGCCAGCGCGGTCGGCAGGTTGACGTCGTGGGCCGACGCGCTTCGCTGGGTGGGGACCGACGCCACGCCGAGCTTGTGGATCGTGCCCGGCGGGGCCCCGGTCGAGATCGCATCGACCACAATCGCCCGATCGAAGCCCGCCATCCGCTCCATCAGCCGCAAGCCCCCCCAGTAGTCCTCGCTCACCTCGACTTCGGGCCGATCGGCCAGCAGGGTCTTCAACTCTGCCGCGACGCGCAGCCCCACGCTGTCGTCGGTCACCAAGGGATTGCCGAGCCCGAGAACGAGGATCTTCATTCCCTCTTCATATAACAAACCGGGCCGCGGGGCAACCGCTGTCCGGGAGAAAACCGCCACTCTTCGCCGCGAACGTGACCACGCCCTTCGCGTCGCTCCAGGCGTGCCACGCGATCGCGGGGTCTCCGTGGTCAGTCCACGTATTGCGAAAGCCGCTTGAGGACTTCGCCGTCGGGGCCGCGGAGGGTGATTTCCAGGGGCATCCGGCCGGGGAGGTTGTGGGTCGCGCAGCCGAAGCACGGGTCGTAGGCGCGGAAGGCCATCTCGACCATGTTCAACAGGCCCTCGCTCACCTGCCCCTTGTGGATCAGGCCCTGGGCCGCCTTCTTCACCGACATCGAGATCGGGGCGTTGTTGTTGGTCGTGCCCACGATGAGGTTTACCCGGGTGAGGATGCCCCGCTCGTCGGTGACGTAATGGTGGGTCAGCGTGCCGCGCGGGGCTTCCACACAGCCGACCCCTTCGCTCGGCGTCTCCGTCGGCAGGACGCGGTACTCGCGGCCGGTGATCTCCGGGTCGGTGGCCAGCTCGACCCAGCGCTCGGTGGCGTAGAGCAGCTCGATGAGCCGTGCCCAGTGGGTGGCCAGGGTGTGGTGGACCGGCTTGCCGCCCAGCGTCTCGTAGAACCGCTTGTACTCGGCGTTGGCCAGGGGGGTGGCCATGCCGTCGGCGGCGTTGAGGCGGGAGAGCGGGGTGGCCTTGTAGACGCCCGAGTCCGGCCCGTCCACCAGCCCCTTCCAGCCGATCTTCTTGAGGTAGGGGAACTTCAGGTACGACCACGGCTCGACCCGCTCGGCGACGTGCTCGCGGTAGTCGCGGGGGTCGTACTTGGCGAACTCGCGGCCGTCGGGCCCGGTGACGCGGATCCGGCCGTCGTAGAAGTTCACGCAGTTGGCGGCGTCGACCGTGCCCATGTTGTAGGTGCGGTGGACGTAGACGTCGCCCGTGATCAGCTTGACGTACTCGCTGTTCTTCAAGACGACGTCCTCGAAGAGTCTGAGCGAGAACTTGGCGAACTGGATCGCCGCGCGGCCGAGCTCTTCGATTTCCTTGCGATGCTCTTCGTGGATGCCGCGGCTGACGCCGCCGGGGAGGCCCCAGTTGGGATGGACCTGCCGTCCGCCCATGACCTGGATCAGGTGATGGCCGTCGCGGCGCATCTTGAGGACCTTGGAGGCGATGTCCATGCCGACTTTTTTGACCACGCCGAGGATATTGCGTTCGGCGGGGGGGGCCTTGGGGCCGACGACGAAGTCGGGCCCGCCCAGGGCGTAGAAGTGCGTCGTGTGGTCCGTGGCGTAGAAGATGCTGTAGAACAGCTCGCGGAGCTTCTTGGCCGTGGGCGGCGGATCGACGTGGAACACCCCGTCCAGGGCCTTGGTGGCGGCCATGTGGTGGGCCTCCGGGCAGACGCCGCAGATCCGCGCGGTCAGGTTGGGCATGTCCTCGGCCGGGCGTCCCACGCAGAACCGCTCGAACCCCCGCAGCTCCGGGATTTGCAGGTAGGCGTTGGCCACTTCCCCGTGGTCGTCGAGGAAAATGTCGATCTTGCCGTGACCTTCCAGCCGTGTGATCGGGTCGATGGAGATGCGGTTCATAAGTAGGGTTCAGGGTTCAGGGTTCAGGGTTCAGGGTTCGGGGTTCAGGGTTCAGGGTTCGGGGTTCAGGGTTCAGGGTTCAGGGTTTGCTGATCCTCAGAATGGTGGTGCAACTTCCGATTAGCGGGGCCGCTTGCGGCCCGCGGTGTTCCGCCGGCCAAGCCCGGCTCGTTCGCCAAAGCCGCACGACCCCTGACTCCTGACTCCTGACTCCTGAACCCTGAACCCTGAACCCCGAACCCTCATGTCGCGGCCTTCGCTCCGTCGCTCAGTTTCTTCCGCCTCAACAGGCTCCCCGCCAGGCTGAACCGGTAGAAGCTGCCGATCGGATCGGGGATGCCCTCCTGGATGATGCGGTCGATCTGGTCGGGGGTGTTGGCGTCGATCACCGAGGCCAGCGCGGCCATCAGCCGGGCGCCGTAGTCCGGCACGCCGCTGGTGGGCCCGTAGCAGCCGATGCAGGGGGAGTTGACCTGGGGGCAGAGGGCCCCGCAGCCGGCCCGCGTGGCAATGCCGCAGCAGAGCAGCCCCTGCTCCAACAGGCAGGTCTCCTCGTCGGGGACGATTTCCCAGGTACGGCGGAACTTCTGGATTTTCTTCTCGGTCCGTTTGCGGGTGCAGGCGTCGCAGACGGTGGTCTCGGCGCCGATCACCGAGCCCGGCGGCGGCAGCTTCCCCTCGAGGATCGCGACGATGGCCTCCCAGATGCGGTCGGCCTCAGGGGGGCAGCCGGGCAGGTAGTAGTCCACGGCCACGGTCTGGTCGAGCGTCCGCACCGTGTCGTAAAAGACCGGCAAGTGCAGCGTCCCCTCGGGCACCTCGGTTTGCGGCTGGGGGCGGACCTTGGCCGGGTTCTCCGTCGAGGGCGTCTCCTGGTAGGAGGTCGCGAAAATCTCCTCCTTCGTGCTCATGTTGGCCAGCGCGGGAATGCTCCCCAGGCCGGCGCAGGCCCCGAAGGCCACCAGGACTTTCGCCTTCCGCCGCAGCAGTTGGGCCATGTACTCCTGCTCGCTGGTGCGGATCGCGCCGTTGAAGAGGCAGACGTCGATGCTCGCGTCGGGCATTTTCTCGACGTCGCGGACCTTGCCGTCGGTGGCACACGGCCAGAAGACGATCTCGAACGCCGCGGCGACGTCGAGGATCTTCTCGTTGAGGGCCAGGACGGCGATCTCGCACCCGCCGCAGGAGGCCGCCCAGTAAAGGGCGAGTTTTGCCTTGGGCTTCTCACTCATCGAAGGACCTCCATCGCCTCTTCGTGCTCTTGGACGATGTTTTCGAGGGCTTTCTGCCGCTGTCCGTTCTCTTCCCAGTTGGCCGGCCAGCGCAGGGGGCCGAGCTTGCGGACGTCGGCCACGATGCGATCGATCGCGTCGGCCAGTTGCTGGCCTTCGGCGGCCGAGGCCCACACCAGCCGGACCCGGTCCTCGTCGACCCCCAGCGCGCGGAGCGTGTGCTTGAGCACGTGGAACCGCCGCATCGCCTTGTAGTTCTGCTCCAGGTAGTGGCACTCGCCGGGATGGCAGCCGGCCACGAGCACGCCGTCGGCTCCCCGGGCGAGGGCCTTGAGGACGAACGTCGGGTCGACCCGCCCGCTGCACATCACCCGGATGATCCGCACGTTGGGCGCGTGCTTGATGCGGGCCGTGCCGGCCAGGTCGGCCGCCCGGTACGAGCACCAGTTGCAGAGGAAGCCGACGATTTTCGGCTCAAAGACCGCTTCGCTCATATCCGGCCCTTCTGATCGTCATTGGTTCGCCCGATGACTCAGGCAGGAATTTAAAATGCAAAATGTAAAGTGCAAAAGGCAAAATGCGTTTCACACCGCACTTTTTCACTTTGCATTGTACATTTTGCATTTTGCATTCGTTCGACTCACGCCACGCCGGCCGGCTCGGGCTTCGCCCCCTTCACGGCGCCGTTGCCGCCGGCAGCGTCCCAGAGGATTCCCTCGATCTCGGCGAGGATCTGGGCGTTGCTGAAGTGGGCGCCGGTGATGGCCTGGGCGGGGCAGGCCGCCACGCAGGTCCCGCAGCCCTTGCAGAGCGCCGTGAGCACGCGGCTTACCGCCTGCTCCTCGTCGAATTCGATCGCGTGGTAGGGACAGAGATTGTTGCAGATCCGGCAGCCCGAGCAGGCCTCCTCGTCGATCGAGGCCACGATCGGCTCGATCATCACCTCCCCCCTGGTGATCATCCCGGCGATCCGGGCCGCGGCCGCCGCCCCCTGGGCCACCGAGGCGGGGATGTCCTTCGGCCCCTGGCACGCCCCGGCCACGAACACGCCGTCGGTCATCGTGGCCACGGGGTCGAGCTTCGGGTGGCGCTCCGTGTACCAGCCCGACATGCTGCACGAAATCCCGCACTTCAAGCCCAATTCCTTCGCGTCGGCCTGCGGTTCCAGCGCGCCCATCAGCACCACCATGTCCACCGGGATCCGCTGCTGCTTGCCGACCAGGGTGTCTTCGACCTGGACGATCAGCTTGCCTTCTTCGGCGGGTCTCCGCGCGGCGTCGGTCACCTCGGCCACCTTGCCGCGGATGAAGGTCATCCCCTCCTCCAGCAGCCGCTGGTAGAACTCCTCGTATCCCTTCTGGTTGGTCCGCATGTCGATGTAGAAGGCATAGACCCTGGCGCTGGTCTTCTCCAGCACCAGGTGGCCGAACTTGAGCGACGCCATGCAGCAGACCGCCGAGCAGTGCTCGTTGAAGCGGACGTCGCGGCTGCCGACGCAGTGGATGATCGCGATCTCCCGGGGCTCGGTCTTGCCGTCGCGCAAGACGATCTTGCCGCCGGTCGGTCCGGCGGCGTTTGAGAGCCTCTCGAACTCCAGCCCGGTGTAAACGTTGGCCAGCCGGCCGTAGCCGTACTGCGGGACCTTCGCGCAGTCGAAGGGCTTCCAGCCGGTGGCGATGAGGATGTTCCCCACCTCGAGCTCGACGATCTCGTCCTGCTGGTCGTAGTCGATCGCGCCGGTGGGGCAGACCTTCTTGCAGACCTGGCACTTCTGCCGCTCGAACCAGATGCACGCCTGGCGGTCGACGACCGGGGTCCGCGGCACGGCCTGCGGGAACGGCGTGTAGATCGCCTTGCGGTAGCCCATCCCGGCCTCGAAGACGCCGTCGATCACTTTCCGCGGGCACTTCTCGCTGCAGATGCCGCAGCCGGTGCACTTCTCGGCGACCACCGAGCGGGCCTTGCGGCGGATCTTCACCTTGAAGTTCCCCACCGAGCCGCTCACCTCTTCCAGCTCGGAATAGGTGAACAGGGTGACCTTCTCGTGCTGCCCAACTTCGGACATCTTGGGGGTGAGGATGCACGCCGAGCAGTCCAGCGTGGGAAAGGTCTTGTCGAACTGGGCCATGTGGCCGCCGATCGACGGCTCGCGCTCGACGAGGTAGACGGGGTAGCCCGCGTCGGCCAGCTCGAGCGTGGCCTGGAGCCCCGCGATCCCCCCGCCGACCACCAGCGTGGCCTTGTTCACCTGGACGAACATCGGCTCCAGCGGCTGCTGCTGCTTGACCCGCTCCACGGCCGCCGCGACCAGGGCCTTGACCTTCTCCGTGGCCGCCGGCTTGCTCACCGTGACCCAGGAGACGTGCTCGCGGACGTTGGTCATCTGGCAGAGGTAGGGGTTCATCCCGGCGTTCTGGCAGGCGCGGCGGAACGTTTTCTCGTGGAGGTGGGGAGAGCACGCCGCCACCACGACGCGGGAGAGCTTCTGCTGGGCGATGTCCTCCTCGATCATCTGCTGGCCGAGCGAGGAGCACATGAACTTGTAGTCCCGCGAAACGACGACGTCCTTGCAGTGCTCGCCGGCCCACCTGGCGACCTGCTCGACGTCGACCGTTCCGGCGATGTTGCTGCCGCAATGACAGACGTAGACGCCGACTCTCTCGGCCATGCTCATCCTCCGGTTCTCTCAGACTCGCCGCCTGGGTCCGGCAAAACGAGACCCGCCTTCGGTTGCGTCTCCAGGTTGCATGGACGGGCGGGTCTCGTTGCGCTCGATCCCCTCGATTTCACTGACTGCGCCGGCGGCCTGGCGGACTTCCGCCCGGGCCTTCGCCGGCGCGAGCCCCAGCTTGGCCTCGATCACCGGCGCGGCCGCGACCAGCTCCTTGCCGAAGCCGACCTCGGCCAGGTCCAGCCCAAAGGCCACCCCCAGCATCTGGGTGAAGAAGACGATCGGCACCTGAAAGTGGGTGCGGAAGAAGCCGTTGACCTGGCCCTGGTAGGCGTCGAGGTTCAACTGGCACATCGGGCACATGCAGAGGATCAGGTCGGCCTCGTACTCGACGGCGCTTTGCAGCAGCCGGCGGATCAGCTCGAAGGCCTGGGGCTCGCTGATCTGGGTCATGTGGCCGCCGCAGCAGTGGGCCTTGACCGGGTAGTCGACCACCTCGGCCCCCAGCCACCGCAAGAGCTCGTCGAGCTTCGTGGGGTGCTCGGGGCTGTCGAAGCCGTTCAGGGGGCGGACGATCTGGCAGCCGTAGTACGGGGCCACGCGGAGGCCGGCCAGCGGGCGGACCACCTTGTCGCGGATGGCGGCCTCGCCGAGGTCGGTGTAGATCACGTCCAACAGGTGCCGCACCCGCACCCGCCCCGGCCGGTAGCTCAACCCCCCCGCCGCCAGGGCCTCGTTGATCTTGGAGTTCATCTCCGGATGCTCGGCCATCAGCCGGTCCGTCTTCTTCAGGTTCAAGTAGCAGGCCGCGCACGGGGCGACCAGTTGATCGAGCTGCGGATCGACGATCGCCAGGTTCCGCGCGATCACCGAGCAGGCCACGAGCTCGTCCTGGGTGAAGTATTCCGTGGCCCCGCAGCAGTTCCAGTCGTCGATCTCCACCAGGCGGATCCCAAGCAGCTCGGCCACGGCGCGGACCGAAACGTCGTACGCCGCGCTGGAGCACTCCAGCGAGCATCCGGGGTAATAGGCGTACTTCACGACGCACCTCCGATCTCTCGGGCCTTCTTGATAATCGCCTGAAGCTGCTCCACCTGGCGGATCCGCGTGGGCACGAGCGCCATCCGTCCCCGAGTGAACATCGACAGCCCCATCGGGGCCATCCGCAGCATGGCCAGCGGCTTGTTCAACAGATAGAAGCGGCTGGCCAGCCCCAGCTCGAAGCTCCGCCCGTACCGCTCCACCATGTCGGTGAACGTCCTGGCCAGCGCCGGGGCGTCCGTGTCCTTGTACTTCCCTTCGGCGATCGAGATCCGCTTCAGGGCGTACATGATGTCCGTGATGGGGATGTTCTGCGGGCAGCGGCTGGTGCAGAAGTAACAGGAGACGCAGAACCACATCGTGTTGGCCGAGAGCACCTCGTCGCGGCGGTCGGCGTTGATCATGGCCAGCAGCGTCCGCGGGGTGTACTGCATGTCGGCCCCGTTGGGACAGGAGCCCCCGCAGGTGCCGCACTGGAGGCAGTGCACGATCCGTTGGCCGCCGGGCGTGGCACGGATCACCTCTTCGAGGAATGCGGAGCCCCGTCGCTGGGCATGTTGGGTGATCATCGATTCGTTCCTCCGGCGCCGGCTCCCGCACCCCAGCAATCCTGGGGAAACAGCGTCCGGCGCGATCGCTGACGGGCTTATAGCAACAGGCATGCCGGATGGCAACGGCCCGTAGGACATCGTTACAACTGCAAGTATCCAAAATGGATAGAGTTATGGCGTGTGAAGCTGTCAAAACATCGGCCACGCCCCGGGAACGCGGAAATCCGTGCCCACGCCACGGACTTCCGTGCCCACCCCACGTAGGCAGGAATCAGTCCCCAGCGTCGGCCGGTCGCCCGGGCGGAAGGGCGTGGGGTATTCGGGACCCGCTTGACGTGGTACACTTCCAGCCTGACTGAGCCATGCCCGTTGATCCCCTTGAGAGCAGGGTCCGGTGGCCGGGTCCCGTCGTTAATACGCGCGGTTCCTTGCAGCCCGCGAGGAGAAAAGCCATGGAAGCCGGGGATACCATTTCCGAACTGGTCGCGACGTACGTGCCGCAGTTGCCGCTTCAGTGCGTGTGGATTGTGGGCATTGTGTTGGCGCTGGTGGGGTGGCGCAAGCACCCCAACGTGTCCTTGCTCACCGTCTTGGCGTTCGGCGCCTACATCGTATTGAATCTCATCTACCCGCTGGCGTGGAGATATGTCTTCAGCGCGCTGCTGAACCGTGCTGATGGCGAAGCCCAAAGGCGGATCCTTGTCGCGTCCTTTGGCTTCGTCTGGTGCTGCCTCCTGGCGATTCCGTCGCTGCTGGTGCTGGCTGCAATCTTCGGCTGGCGAAGGCCGCCGGCCGCGAGCCCTGTTACCCCCGTGGCTCCAACCTGGCGAGACCACTGACGGTGGAGCCCCGCAGCGGGGCCGCGCAAGCCGCCATCACCATCGCTTCCGATTGCGCAGGCCACCCTATGGATCAAGTCCCTTCTTGGCTTCTCTACGGCGCCTACGGCTACACCGGGCGGCGGATCGCCGAGGAGGCCTGCCGCCGGGGGATGCGGCCGGTATTGGCCGGGCGAGACGCCGCCAAGATCCAATCGCTGGCCGACCGGCTCCAGTGCCCCAAGCGCGTCTTCTCCCTTGACTCGCCGGAGGGCATCGCCGGGCACTTGGCGGACGTTCGCGCCGTACTGCACTGCGCCGGCCCCTTCTCGGAAACCGCCCGGCCGATGATCGACGCCTGCCTCACGGCTCGGGTCCATTACCTCGACATCACCGGGGAGATCGACGTGATTGAGGCCGCCGCCGGGCGGCACGAGGAGGCCCGGGCGGCGGGCGTGACGCTGCTGCCCGCAGTCGGCTTCGACGTCGTTCCCAGCGATTGCCTGGCGGCGATGCTCGCCCAGAGGCTCCCCGGGGCGACGCACCTGGAGCTGGCGTTCGAGGCCTTCGGCCCGCCGAGCCGGGGCACCGCCAGGACGATGCTGGAGGCCCTGCCCCGCGGTGGCCGGGTCCGCGTGGACGGCCGCATCGTCACCGTCCCGTCAGGCTGGAAAACGATCGAGGTCCCTTTCCGCCACGGCAAGCGCTGGGCGGTCACGGTCCCCTGGGGCGACGTCGCCTCGGCCTACCACTCGACCGGCATTGCGAACATCGAGGTCTACGTGGGCGTGCCCCGCTGGCAAACCCATGAGCTGCGGCTCATGCGGCCGCTCCTCCCCGTCTTGCGAGGGCGGTGGGCCCAGCGATGGTTGCGGTCGCTCGTCGACCGCTTCGTCCACGGGCCTTCCGACCGGCAGCAGCAGGCCGGCCGCGGATCGTTCTGGGGACGGGTCCGGGACGCGGAAGGCCGCGCCGTCTCCGCCACCCTGGAGACCCCCGCCGGCTACGTCCTCACCGTGCTCACCGCGCTGGCGTCGCTGGAGAAAGTGCTGGCCGGCGTCGCCCCGACCGGCTTTGCCACGCCCTCGAGGGCCTTCGGCGCCGAGTTCGTTCTCGGCATTCCCGGCAGCGACTTCCGTTGGGAAACGACTGCCGGTTGACCGGTCGGCTCGATCACTTGGGGGACTGTCCCAATTTTCGCGCAGCGAAAATGGGACTGTCCCCCTCGGCGAGCACCCAGATTTCCCCCGGACCGGCGAGACGCCGGTCCTACTGAGGAATCAAGCAGGCTCCGAGCGGTGCCCGGGCCAGTCACTCGGCCTCCGGGGGCTCTGTGTCCGAGAGGGAATTGATCCCGAGGGCCAGCAGCAGGCAGATCAAGTCGACGATGAGCGGGATGCCGCAGCCGAGGGCGACCCAGCGGACCACCCGGCTGCCAGGCTCGTCGCCCATCGCCCCAAGGACTGCCGCGACGGCGAGGACCACGCCGACCGTGAGCAGCAGGACCAGCGCCAGGCCGGTCAAAAGCAGAACGATCCGGGGCGGCACAATTTTCCGAGACATTCCAGTTTCTCTAATTAGGCCAATTCTGCCGGCCGGCCCGCCCAGTGTCAATTGGCAAGACCGCCGATCGTTGAGGCGCACCCCCCTAAGGGGTGCCATTTTCCTTGACTTGCTCTTGGGCGGGGTCACAATGACAAGAAGGGGTGGCGGCTTCGCGGCGTAGGCTTTTTTTGGCAGCGGAACAGAGAACAGTCGGCCATGCATCGAACCCACCGAGACCCGTTGGTTCTTGTCCTTTCGCTGGTGTTTTGCTCGGTCGCCGCGGCTTTGGGCTGGGCGACCGAAGAACTGCCCCTCAAGGACGGCCGCGTGCTCAAGGGCAAGCTGGGGCAGTTGAAGGGCGTTGCCGACAAACCGGAGCTGACCGGGAGAGGCGAAGACGTCCAGTTGATCTATTTTGTTCACGACGATCTCCGCCGCACCTACGTATGCCGCTGGCAGATCGCCGGCCTGCCGCGCCCGGAACAAGGGAGCGAGACGCCGGAGAAGTTCAAGCTCGTCCGCAAGGTCGCCCAGGTCAAGGACGTGGTGACCAAGGCAGGCCCGATCTCCCAGATCCAGCCTTTCAACGAGTATGGCTATCGGCGCCTGAAGATGGCGACGACGCGCGGCCTGGAGGACGTGGTCCAGGCGATCACGGAGATCACCCCCACGTACACCAAGGTGGAAGGGGTCACGCACACCTGGGACATGCGGATTGCCACCAGCAGCATCCCCAGCGACACCTTGGGCAAGATCCTCGCCAGCGCGACGAAGCAGGCCGACCTGGAGCAGCGGAAGAAGGTGGTGCGTTTCTACGTCCAGTGCGACCGCTACGAAGAGGCCAGCAAGGAGTTGGAGCGGATCTTCGCCGATTTCCCCGGCCAGGCCGATCTGAAGACGCAGTTGGAGCCGGCCCTGCGTCAGATCCGGGAGGCCCGCGGGAGGCAACTGCTCAACTCGCTGAAGCTGGGCCGGGAGGCCGGCCAGCACCGAAGGGTTGCGGAGCTGTTGGGCAAGTTTCCCTCCGAGGGCCCCGCGGGGGAGACGATGCAGGAGGCCCGCAAGATGGACGAGGAGTACAAGAGCCAGGAGGCCGCCCGAAAACAGGTCCTTGAGAAGTTCGACGCCCTGGCGGCCAAGGTCGAGGACAAGTACGTCCGCGGGCGGGTCGAGCGGATCGGCAAGGAGATCCGCGCCGAGCTCAGCTTCAACACGCTCGGCCGGATGGCGGCGTTCCGCGAGATGGGGGAGGACGAGGGCCTGAAGCCGGAGGAGAGGCTCGCCCTGGCCATCAGCGGCTGGTTGGTCGACAGCAAGGGAGCGACCACCAAGCTCTCGACGGCGCTGTCGCTGGTCGAGGTCCGCTCTCTCGTGCGCAGGTACCTTGCCGCGACGGACAAGCCGGCGCGGGCGCAGGTGTTCGGCAACTTCCAGTCGGAGGAGGCGGCCACGCCGGAGCTGGTGGCGCGGCTGTTGGCCAACATGAAGCCGCCGGTGGCGACCGAGCCGCAGTCGGAGGACCCCGCGCAGCCGATCGAGCTGGAGGTGCCGGGGGCGGGCAGCGCGCCGGCGGTCCGCTACCTGGTCCAGCTCCCGCCGGAGTACGACCCCTATCGCCCCTACCCGGCGATCGTCACGCTCCATGGGGGCGGCTCGACGCCCGAGATGCAGATCGAGTGGTGGGGGGGGGCGGCTGCCAAGCCCGGCCAGGCCCGCCTGCGCGGCTACGTCGTGATCGCCCCGGCCTGGACCACGGAGCACCAGTCCCAGTACCGTTCCTCCGTGCGGGAGCACGCCGCCGTGCTGGACTGCGTCCACGATGCCTGCCGCCGGTTCTCGATCGACACCGACCGGGTGTTCCTCAGCGGGCACTCGATCGGAGGCGACGCGGCCTGGGACATCGGCCTGGCTCATCCCGGTCTCTGGGCCGGCGTGATCCCGATCGCCGCGAAGGCCTCCCGCGTCTGCAACCTGATGTGGGAAAACGCGAAGCTGCTCCCCTTGTATTTCGTCTGCGGCGAGCTCGATCCGCAGCGGGGCGTCGCCGACAACGCCCGCGACTGGAACCGCTACCTCCAGACGCCCGGCTTCAACGTCACGCTGGTGGAGTATCTGGGGCGCGGGCACGAGCATTTCTCCGACGAGATCCTGCAGTTGTTCGAGTGGATGGGGCACTTCCGCCGGAACGTCTTCCCCCGCGAGTTCCGCGTGGCGTCGATGCGGCCTTGCGACAATTTCTTCTGGTGGGTCCAGATCAAGCAGATCCCCGAAAGCGCGATCTTCGACCCGGAGGACCGGAGCTCCTCGCGCCGCGGTCCGCGGCCGATCACCACGAGCGGCTCGATCACCAAGGCGGAGTCGATTCGCGTCCAGACGGGGGCCCGCCAGGTGACCGTCTGGCTCTCGCCGGAGATGGCCGACCTGAAGCGCCGGCTGAGCATCACGATCAAGGGCCAGAGCCAGCCGAACACCGCCCAGATCACCCCCGAGGTGGCCGTGTTGCTAGAAGACGCCCGCACCCGGGGCGACCGGCTGCATCCGTTTTGGGCCAAGGTGGAGACCCCCGGCAGCCGGGGCCCGGCGGGCCCCTGACAGGCCCGCGCACGCCGGCGCGGTCCAAGATCAACCGTCGGCTGCCGAATATCCTCGTAGTCCGGCGCGAAAACGGCCGGAGGGGAGGTATCTCTTGGCAGATAAAGTCACAGCCGAAGCGGTGGCAGGTGCCGGGCAGGACGAGCCTTTCGACGCCGCGGCCATCACGCGGCCCGATCGCGCCTTGTTGTGGTACTACATCCTCGTGGCCCTGCTGACCGGCCCGGTCTCTCCCATCGTCTTCTTGCCGCTGTTGTTCAAGTACGAAACCCTCCGCTACCGCTTCGACTCCAGCGGCGTGTCGATGAGCTGGGGGCTGTTGTTCCGTCGCGAGATCTATCTCACGTACCGCCGTATTCAAGACATCCACCTGACGCGGAACATCGTCCAGCGCTGGCTGGGCCTGGCTACGGTGTCGATCCAGACAGCTTCGGGCAGCGCGAGTCCGGAGATGGCGATCGAAGGGATCCTCGCCGCCGACGCGCTCCGCGACCACCTCTACGGCAAGATGCGGGGAGCGCGGGACGAACCGGAGCCGGCGGGGCACGGGCCGGGCGCGCCGGGCGCAACAGCCGCTCCAGTTGCCGGCGGGGACGAATCGCTGCGGCTGCTCCGCGAGATCCGGGACCTGCTCCACTCGTTGGCCTCGCGCCGGGCGGACGAGCCATGAACGGCAAGGTCGAACAGCTCTCGCAATGGGTCTACCAGGGCACCTGGGGCGTGCTGGCGCGGTGGTTCCGCGTCCCGCGGCAGCCGCCGCAACTGCCGGTCGCGCCCGGTGAAGCGGCCGCCTCGTTCCGCCCCGCCCCCGGCTTCCTGCGCTACCTCAAATTCGAGTTCTGGATCCTGCTGACCCTGTTCGACGGGCTGCTGCTGGTGGGCTGGCTAATCTTGACCGTCGCGCTGCCGCTGGTCGGAATTCTGCTGGCTCCGTTGGCTCTCTTTATCGCCGTCGCCCCGGACGTGGTGGCCTACTTGGCCATCCACTTGCGCTACGACACCACCTGGTACGTGATGACCGAGCGGAGCCTGCGGATCCGCCGCGGGATTTGGGTCCTCCACGAGACGACGATCACATTTGAGAACGTGCAGAACGTGGTGGTCAGCCAGGGCCCGATCCAGCGTTTCTTCGGGATCGCCGACGTGCTGGTGGAGACGGCCGGTGGGGGCGGCAGCCAGGCCGAGGGCCACGGCCAGTCGTCGCTGGCCGGCCACCGTGGCCTGATCGAAGGGGTGGCCAACGCCCCGCAGATCCGGGACTTGCTCTTGAAGCGTCTTCGCCGCTCCCGCACGAGCGGCCTGGGCGACGAGCCCGCCTCCGCCCCACCGTCCCCCGCGCCCGCCTGGACCGCCGAACATCTGGCCGCCCTCCGCGAAATCCGCGACGCCCTGCGGCTGATGGCGGCTCGCGGTTAGGGCGTAGGGGCAGTTCATCTGATGGTCTTCCCCGTGCTTGACAGCCCCCCTGATCCAGCACCATACTGATTTTGGCCAGGGGAGGGCCGTTGCAGGAACGGGCGTGCACCCGCGCCCACCGTGCGGATGCCGCGGAAACCATCACCTCAAACTCCGCTCCTAGCACGGTCTGGTATGGGAACCGTCCCTTTTGGGGAACCAGAGGGCCTGGGTCGGCCCGCCGGGCAAGGGGCTGACGAAGCCGCGTCCGGGGAGACCGAGACGTATTCTCGCCAGGGGGGGAACGACTCGGGGGGGTTCATATGCTACGAACCTCATGCGGAGCATGAGGTAGTGCCCCCCGCCGCCATCGGCCGGTTCTCCATCCAAAGGTGCCTCGGGAAAGGCGGTTTCGCCAGGGTGTTCCTTGCGCACGATCCGGAGCTGGACCGGCTGGTGGCGATCAAGGTCCCCGTGGCCGCCCGTTTCCGGTCCGCAGAGGACCTGGAGCGGTACCTTGCCGAGGCCCGGGTGGCTGCCCGGCTCCGCCACCCCGGGATCGTCGCCGTGTACGACGTGCAGCGCGACGAGAGCGGATTGTACATCGTCCACGAATACATCGAGGGGCAGAGTCTTCGCGGGGTGCTCCAATCGCGGCGGCTGACGCCGGAGCGCGCCGTGGAGTTGATGGTCGGGATCGCCGACGCCGTGGCGTATGCCCACGAACAAGGCCTGATCCACCGGGATCTCAAGCCCGACAACGTGCTGGTGGACGGGGAGGGCCGCCCGCACGTGGCCGATTTCGGCCTGGCGATCCACGAGAGCGGCGGGCGGCTGCCGGAGGGCAAGGTCGAGGGAACCCCGGCCTACATGGCCCCGGAGCTGATCCGCGGGGAGACGCATCGCCTGGACGGGCGGACCGATCTCTGGAGCCTGGGCGTGCTGTTCTACGAGATGCTCGCGGGGAGGCGTCCCTTTTCGGCTCCCACCAGAGCGGAGCTTTTCGACGCGATCCTCCGCGGCGAGGCGAAACCGCTGCGGCAGATCGATCGCACGATCCCCAGGGAGCTGGAGCGGATCTGCCTGAAATGCCTGGCGAAGCGGATGACGGACCGCTACGCGAGCACCGCCGACCTGATCGAGGAACTGCGGCACTGGAAGGACCGCCCGGCCGCGGGCCTGCCGGCCTCGGAGGACTCGCAGCGGGAGAAGCGGACGGCGCAGGTCGTCTTCAAGAGCCTCCGCGCGTTCGACGAGAACGACGCCGATTTCTTTTTGGAGCTTCTGCCGGGCCCGCGGGACCGCGACGGCCTGCCCGAGAGCATCCGTTTCTGGAAGACCCGCATCGACTCGGCCGACCCCGAGAAGGCGTTCGCCGTCGGGCTGCTTTACGGGCCGAGCGGCTGCGGGAAGTCGTCGCTGGTGCGCGCCGGTCTGATCCCGCGGCTGGCGGCCCAGGTCCGCGCGGTGTACTTGGAGGCGACCGCGGCGGAGACCGAGTCGCGGCTGCTGGCGGGCCTGCGGAGGATCTGCCCCGGCGTGCCCGCCGACGCTTCCCTTCCGGAAACCCTGATGGCGATTCGCGAGGAGCGTTTGGTGCCCGGGGAGGGGAAGATCGCGATCTTTCTCGATCAGTTCGAGCAGTGGCTGCACGCCAGCCGGGCGGAGCCGAACGCGGCGCTGGTCGAGGCCCTGCGGCACTGCGACGGCGGCACGATCCAGTGCGTGGTCATGGTGCGGCACGACTTCGGCATGTCGGCGATGCGGTTCATGAACGCGCTGGAAGTCCCGGTGGTGGAGGGGGGCAATTACGCGACCTGCGACCGGTTCGACCCTGCCCACGCAGCCAAGGTCCTCGCCCACTTCGGCCAGGCGTTTGGGCGGCTGCCCCAGGATGCCCCGTGCTCCGCGGAGCAGGCGCGGTTTCTGGAGAAGGCCGTGGAGGGCCTGGCGGAGGATGGCAGCGTGGTCCCGGTCCGGTTGGCGCTGTTTGCCGAGATGTTCCGCACCAAACCCTGGGACCCTGCCGCGCTGAAGAAGGTCGGAGGGGCCGAGGGGATCGGGGTCGCCTTTCTCGACGAGATGCTGGGAAGCGCGGCGACCCATCCGAGCCACCAGTTCCACCAGAAGGCTGCCCGCAAGGTCCTCAAAGCCCTGCTGCCGGAGCGCGGGACCGACCTGCGGGGCCACTTGCTGTCGTATCCCGAGTTGCTGGAAGTCTCGGGCTACGCCGATCGTCCCCGGGATTTCGAGGACCTGATGCGGATCCTGGACAGCGAGCTCCGCCTCATCACGCCCAGCGAACCGAGGTCCGAAGGGGGGGACGCGGAGCCGCCGGATTCCGCCGGCCTTCCCGGCGTCGCGGAGAGGAAGTATCAACTCACGCACGATTACCTCGTGCCCTCGCTGCGGACCTGGCTCACGCGGAAGCAGCGGGAGACGATGCGCGGGCGGGCCGCGCTGTTGCTGGAGAGCCGGGCGGAGCTTTGGAACGCCAACCCCGAGAAACGCTACCTCCCCTCGTGCGGCGAGTGGATTCGGCTCCGCCTGCTGACGCGGGAATCGGAATGGAACGAGCCGCAGCGGAAGATGATGCGCCGGGCGACGAGCTTCTACGCGCGCAGGCTCTCGCTGGCGATCGTCCTGGGGATTGCGGCGCTGCTGGCGGGATGGGCCGTCACGGGCCGGGTCCGCGAGGAGCAGCGGGCGAGCGAAGTCCGCTCCCTGCTCTCGCAACTCTGGGTGGCGGAATGGGCCCGCCTGCCGGAAATCGTGGAAGAGCTTGCCCCGCACCAGGCGCGATGGTGGACCGAGGTGGCGCAGACCGCGGAAACCCCGTCGGAGCAATCCGAACAACGCCTCCGCGCTCAGCTCGCGATGATCCGGCACGATGGTGCGGGCGCGCCGTATCTCACCGAACGACTGCTGGGTGCCAGCCCGCAACAGCTTCGGGTGATCCGGGGCGAGCTGGCCCCTTGGCAGGAAGAAGTCTCGCCGGCGCTTTGGGAGCGGCTCCGCGACGCGAACGTTCCCGCGGATCAGAAGCTCCGGGCGGCCTCTGCGCTGGCCGCCTATGATCCGCAGAACGAGCGCTGGAACGAGGTGGCCGATGCGGTTGCCGCCGCGCTGGCGGGGGAGAGGAATCCCCTCTTCACCCAGGCGTGGATCGCAGAGCTTCGGCCGGTGGGTGATGCGCTCTTGAATCCCCTCGAACGATTCATCCAAGACGCCACGCTGCCGCAGGAGGACAGGGTGGCAGCCACGAGCATTCTGGCCGAACTGGGCGAGCGCCATCTGGATCGCCTGGCCGCACTGGCGCTGATTCTCGACGCGGACCAGCGTCAATATGCGGCGTTGTTCCGGGTCCTTGCCTCTTATTCGCAGCAGACCTGCGAGTTGATGGGCCGCGAGTTGGCCACCCCGGGCGCCGACAACTCCACGGAGGCAAGGGAACTCGATGCCCGGAAAAAGGCGACGGCGGCGATTACCCTGGCCCGCCTGGGTTCCTTCGAGCCTCTCTGGCGGCTGCTCCGGGCATCCGCGGACCAGCGCGTGCGAACGCTGCTGATCCACCGCATGCATTCCTACGGCATCGAGGCGAGGGACCTGGTCAAGGGGCTCTCCGCGCAGGCCGACCCGTCGATTCGCCAGGCCATCCTCCTGGCGCTGGGCCAATACCGCAGCGACAGCCTCTTGAAGAGCGATCGCGACCAGATCCTTAAGCAGGGCCTTTGGCTGTTCCAGTCCGATCCCGACGCATCGGTCCATGCCGGAGCGGAATGGCTGCTCACGAACTGGGGTTACCGCGGCCAGTGGAAGGCACTTCAGGCCAAGCTGGTCGAGCGTCCCGAGAAAGGCTGGCTGGCGGAGCATCCCCGGAAAAGCTGGTACGTCAACGGCAAGATGCAGACGATGGTTGTCATCCGCGGCCCGAACACCTTTTCCATGGGCTCCTCTCAGGAATCGGAGCCGGAGCGCGACTCCAACGAGCCGCTGCACGCTCGGCGGATCGATCGCACGCTGGCCATCAGCGCCCACGAGGTGACGACCGCGCAGTTCCTGGAGTTCGATCGAAGTTTTCCCTATGCGCCCTTGGTCACCAAGGATCCGGAGTGTCCCATCAACCAGGTCTCCTGGTTCAACGCAGTGGCCTATTGCCGTTGGCTGACTACGCAGGAGAAGATCGGGGAAGACCAGCAGTGCTACCCCGAGCAGATCGGCCCTCAGATGCAGCTTCCCGAGGACTTCCTGTCGCGGACGGGCTACCGGCTGCCCACGGAGGCGGAGTGGGAGCTGGCGTGCCGTGCGGGAACCACCACCGCTCGGTTCTTCGGAGAAACCGACGAGATGCTCCCCGGGTACGCCTGGTGCTGGAAGAACTGCGAGGATAGTCTTTGGCCGGTGGGGACGCTGAAGCCCAACCCCTGGGGGCTGTTCGATGTCTATGGCAACGTGCTGGAGTGGTGCCAGAGCCCGGCGAGTCCCCCCGGCTCCGCCCCGGAGGATCAGATCGTTTTCGACAACCGGGTTCCCAACAAGCCCGGCATAGACGGGATCCTCCGCGGCGGAGCGTACAGCAGGCCCCCGCGGCAACTGCGCTCGGCCACGCGCATCCCGGACGGACTGGGCGCGCACAACAGCTACCACGGTTTTCGAGTCGTCAGAACCATGCCGGACTAAGACGTGAGCCAACGGGCTCGGGAGGAAGAAAGATGAGCGTGCAGCCCTTGTTGCTGGTTGCGGGAATCCTCTTGATTCTGATCGCCCTACTGGACCTATCCGTCCGCGTGCGGCGAATCGAGAAGATGCTGTGCCGGGAAACGGAGCTCCTGCGACGCGCACTGCGCCCTTACAACCACTGCTCTAGCTATTCGGCCATGACGGCATATTCGATTTGGGCGTATCAGGGGAACAAGTGGGTTTTGAAGGAGAAATGCGGCCAGGCGGACTGCGACTGCGGGCCGCCGCCCAGCCGCCCAGGGCAGTACCAGGGGGAAGTCGTCAAGAAGGAATGTCCCGGGGGGAGTGAATCCTGATTGCTCGGGAGGGCGAGGATGACTCGCGCGGTGGAAGCCTGTCCGTTCCGCTCTCAGGTCGAGCCGCGGGACGGGATGGAAACGGCACGCTGTGGGCTGATCGAGGAAATCGTGGGGGCTGATGCGCCCTCGGTTCCCGCGCGTCGCGATGCGTGCGAGCACTGCTGCCGTTTGCCGGCGCCCGGCGCCGACCGGATCAACTCGGTCATCGCATCGCTCCTCTACGGCCGGGCAACTCGGTTTCTCGCCGCCGGCGGCATCCGGGCGAGGATCCACGCGAAAGCGGCGGAGCTTCGCGATCGGGCCATCGGCGAACTGGTTGCGGTTTCCGCGCCGCGCGGGGGCCCCCCGGGAGCGACGCCGTGGCTGGAAGTCCCTCCCCCGCGCGAACTGATCGACTCCACCGCCACCGTGGATACCTTCACTGCGCACCTGGACCGAGGCGAACCATTCAGCTATCTCCGCTACAACGACGGAGAGTGGCTCTCCATTCTGGGGGCACGAGGCCGGAACGGGGACGGGCACGACTTCTTTGCCGATACGCTCGGACGCAAGCTCGGAGAGTCGCTGGAGTATGCCGCGAGCTTGGCACCCCGGAACCAGCGCTACTACGTGGGCCTGCACGGCATCTATTACCAGGATCCGATCCAAAGGTTCCTGCTCGCACGCCGATTGGGCCGCCAGGTCCACTGGGTGGGCGACAACCTGTTCTCCTACGGATTGCTCGACTTTTCGACCAAGCGCTTTCTCGAGGCGGTTCAACGATTCCCCGGCCCCAAGTACCTGGTGGCCAATCCATCGCTGGCACCTGTCGCCCGAGGGTTGGGCTGCACCCACGTGATCGTCCCGCGAATCGACTGCTACCTTACGATCGACCGCGCCGAGGAGGCGATTCGATTCCGGGGGGCGGGGATCGTGGTCTGCTGCGCCGGGATGGCTTCCGAGTGTCTGCTCGCCCGCCTCCACCGCGGCAATCCGGCAGGCACCTATGTCGATTGCGGCCACATTTTCGACGCGATGGTCGGCGTGTTCAGCAGGGATTACACGAAACAGCAAGAAGTGCTCGCCCTTCTCGATGCGCACTATGTCCCGGCGTTTGTGAGAGATGCGTAGGCGCGGGGAGGGTCGACCGTGGAGCGCACTCCGGAGCGATGCCCCTTTCGGCAGCCCCTCGGGAAGGAGAACGGGAGCGACGTATTCGGCTGCCGCGTCGTTCAACAGATCGTCGGTCTAGGAGAGCGGGGGGCCTGTCCGGCTCCCCGCGATGCCTGCGAAACGTGCTGCAGGCAGCCGCTTCCCTCGCCCGCCGCCGTCAACCCCGTCGTCGCCTCGCTCGTCTACCAGGCGAGCGCCTCGGTCGTTGACCGCAAAGACTCCTCGCCCCGCGAGATCGAAGAAGCGGTCCGCGCGCAGCACTTCGTCGCGGACAGGCTGGAATGGGTCCGCCGCGCGCGGGACGATTCCCGCGCCCGGTCCCGGGGACCTGGTGCCGACCGAAGTACGGCCCCGGTCCGTTCCCCCCGTCCTGCCCGCCTTTCCCAGCCGAGGCTCACCTGGGCAACGGGAGTGCTGACGGCCCCGCGCAAGGTGCCGACGATCCTTCGCGCGCTGGCCAGCCTTCAGCGGGCCGGTTTCGACGCGCTCCACGTCTTCGCCGAACCCGGCTCGTCTCTCTCCGGGGAGTTGGGCCATCTGCCGGTGACCTGGCACGGGCGACGGCTCGGCAACCTGGGCAACTTCTACACGTCGCTGGCCACCCTGTACATGCTCCAGCCCGATGTCGACTGCTACGCGATCTTCCAGGACGACGTCGAGGCGGCCCAAGGGCTGCGGGCGTGGTGCGACGGCCGGTTCTGGCCCGACGACACGGGGCTCGTCTCCCTGTTCACCTCGCGGATCTACCTCGCCGAGACCGCTGGATGGCGCGTCCTGAAGCTGGGATTCTACCGGACCTTCGGAGCCCAAGCGCTGGTTTTCCGCCGGGACGTTCTCCAGCAGTTCCTCAGCGACGGCCGGCTGCTCGAGTTCCGCGAAAGCCGGAGACACGCGGGAGACGACGCCGTGGTGGGAGAGTGGGCGACGCGGCACGGGATCGGCATTGCCTACCATACGCCCTCGCTGGTGGAGCACATCGGCAGCGTCTCGGCGATCGAGGGAGGAGGCCACGGGATCTCGGGCCCGGTCAACACGGCGGAGGCGGTCCGCTCGGTCGATGAGATCCCTCGATGGAGGCCGCCGGCCCGGGTCTTCGGAAAGGTCGGGCTGGTGGGATGGAACACCGCCAGCGGCCTGGGGTATTTGAACCGCGACATCGCCGCACATCTTCCCGTCGCCAAGTGGCTGGTGCCGCGCCATGCGGAGTTTCCCACGCTCCCCCGCCCCCGGGCGACATGCGCGGTCGATTTTGTCCCCCTCGCCCTCGAGCTGCCCCAACTCCGCTTGTGGCTCCGCGGGCTGGACTGGGTCCTGTTCGCCGAATTGCCCTACCTGGAGCGACTGGCCCAGCACGCCCGCGAGCTGGGGATCAACGTGGCCTGCATCCCCATGTGGGAGTGGACGAACCTGCACGCGGAGTGGCTGAACTACGTGGACCTGATGCTCTGCCCGACGAGGCACACGTTCGAGCGCTTGGGCGATTGGAAAAAGCGATTCGGTTTCGCTTGGGACTTGCTTCACGTCCCCTGGCCGGTCGATGCGGAGCGGTTCCGCTTCCGGCAGCGGAGCCGTTGCCGGAGGTTTCTGTTCGTCAACGGGACGGGAGGCCGCTGCGCCCGGAAGCGCGACGGCTCGCCGACCGCCTACCAGCGCAAGGGGATGGAACTGGTCCTGGATACGGCGCGGCTGCTGCCGAAGATCCCCTGGATCGTCTATTCGCAGATCGGCCGGCTTCCCGCCGCCCCGGGGAACGTCGAGGTGCGTCGCCCGCCCGCGGCCAATGAGCGGCTCTACGAAGACGGAGACGTCTGCATTCAACCGAGCCACTGGGAGGGGCTCGGCCTGCAACTGCTCGAATGTCAGGCGGCCGGATTGCCCCTGGTCACCACCGATGCGCCGCCGATGAACGAATTCCAGCCGCTGCGGGCCGTCGGGGCCGCCGACACCGAGCTGGTCTCGGTGTACGGGACCCACGTCTTCACCTCGCACAACGTCTCCCCGGCCGACCTGGCAAGGATCGTCCAGTCGCTCCACGAAACCGACATTGCCGAGGCCAGCCGGGAGGCACGCCGTTTCGTCGAGCGAGAGCACTCGTGGGAACGTGCCGCGAGCCTGCTACAGCGCGTGCTGGTCCACTGAGTCCCCCACGTACCAAGGAAAAGCAGCGAGCACCATGTACCGCGAGAAACTGCGAGCACCGACGGTGGAGACCTGCCGCTATCGGCAGAGCGTCCGCCGCGAGGGAGACTCCGAGGTGGCCGACTGCGGGCTCTTGAAGGTCCTGCTGGGCACCGAGGAGCAGCCTTGGTGTGCCGTCCGGCGCGACGCCTGCGAGGCCTGCTCCCACTGGTTCCCCCCCTCGCCCGAAAGCCTCAACCCCGTGATCGCTTCGCTCCTTTACCAACGGGCCTCCCGAGTCGCAGACGCCGATTCAACCGGCTGCGGCCGCAGTCGGATGGAGCAACTGGCCAAGAGGGCACGGGAGAGCCTGGATAGGGTCTACGCGGAGACCCCTCGCGCCGTGGCCTCCGAACCTCGCGAATCGAGACCGTTGCGGCAGGTCGTCCCGCCTCCTCCGCAGCGTCACGGGCGGAGAGTGCAGAAGTGGGCCGTCGGAGTGACCACCGCGCCGCGCCGGCAGGAGACCCTCGAGGCCTGCCTGGCGAGTCTCGTCCGCGCAGGCTGGGAGACGCCTTATCTGTTTGTCGACTCCGCCGTGCGGATCCCCGAGCGTTTCACGACCCTGCCGGGGACGTTTCGCGACGAGAAGATCGGAGCCTGGCCGAACTACTATCTCGCGCTGGCCGAGCTTCTCATGCGCCAACCGCACGCCGACGCCTACATGATCGTGCAGGACGACGCCTTGTTTTACGATCGAGAGCCCCTTACCGACTACCTGGCCGAAGTGCTCTGGCCCGGCAAGGCCCCCGGGCTCGTCTCCCTGTATTGCTCGGCGGCCGACTCCCAGCGCCAACGCGGCTGGCACTCCCAGGACGGCTTCAAGGCGGCGGGCCCCTTGGCCTTCGTCTTTGCACGGGACCTGGCCAAGGCCTTCCTCACGGACCGCTCGGTATTTGAGCATCGCTGGGCGGCGGATCCGGTGACAGCCACCAGTCTCACGGGCCTGATCAACCGTTGGGCGTGGGACCGCCGTCTGCCGGGGTGGTTTCCCACCCCGAGCCTCGTTCAGCACATCGGCGATGCCAGCACCCTTTGGCCCGGGGCCCGAGCCCTCGGTCACCGCCGGGCGGAGCCCTTCGCAGGCCAGTGGCCCGAGACCGGCGGAGTCGCTTTATGAGACGAATCGCCGCGTCGGGACTGGCACTTGCGGTGCTCCTGGCAGCGGAGGCTTCCGGCCGCCGGGCGGCCGCCGCTGCCGAGGAACGTAAGCCGCTGGTGATCGTCTCCCTCTCCAGCCATGAAAAGCTCATCCAGGATGTCCGCTGCGTCGTCGATCCCCGGCTGACGGGCCTGGCGGTGACGCTGGTGAGGCAGGTCCTGGGGATCCCGGTGGACCCCGGCACGCTCGCGCCCGTGGGGCTCGATCCGCGCCGGCCGTGGGGCCTCGTCGTCCAAAGCGAGGGCCAGTCGTTTCCCGTCTATGGCTTCGTGCCGGTGACCGATCTGAGCCGGCTGCTGGCCCCGGCCGTGGCGGCCGGCAGGATGAAGCCGCCGGTAGGGGGCGTCTACGAGCTCAAGCTCGCTGACCAGGCTTGGCACGTTGTGCAGAAGCGGGGCTGGGCCGTGTTCGCCAACAGTCGCGCGGGTCTGGCAACCGCGCCCGCCGATCCGCTCAAGGTGCTCGGCGGCCCAAGCGCGTCGTACGATCTTGCCGCCCGGGTCTACCCGAAGAACCTCCCGGCGGAGGTCCGCCAGGTGGCCAACCGCTGGGTCAAGGAGAGGCATTGGCTGATTCCCGAGCGCAAGCCCGGCGAGACCCGCCTCGAAAACGCCCTCCGCACGGCACTGGTCAACCAGGGACTGCAAATCGCGGCCTCCTTGGCGGACGAAGGGGAGATGCTGCTGGTCGGCCTGTCGCTGGACCTCCGCACCAGGAGCCTGGTTCTCGATCTGGAAACGACCGCCCGGCCGGGGACGTCGACGGCCGAAAGCCTCGGGGCCCCCCACAAGTCCAAGACGGATTTCGGCGGGTTCCTTCTGCCTCAGGCGACGCTGACGGGCATCTGGACCGGCGAGATTGCCCGCATGCCGCTGTACCGCTTGCTCGCCCTGTTCGACTCGGTCGCCAGCCAGCTCTTGCCCGCTGGCGGCAAGGGCCCCGGAGGAGAACTCTGGCGGATGATCCGCGAGTCGCTGCTGGAGGAGAGCGTCGACGGGGGCGTGGCGGCCGTTGTCCGCCCCAACGGCGTCACGCTCTTGGTTGGGGGATACGTCCCCGACGGCGCGAAAATCCAGGAGAAACTGAAGGACCTGGCGGTAGCGGCCCGAGACGAGAGCGCCGACGCGGGAGCCCCGGCGTGGAAGTTGGACGCTGCCCGCGCCCAGGATGTCCGCCTGCACACCCTTGCGATTCCCATCCCCAAGGACGCCCAGGACCGCCGCACGCTCGTGCGGATGTTCGGCGAGGAGGTCGAGGTCGTGGTCGGCGTCGGCGAGCACAGCCTGTACGTAGCGGCAGGCAAGAATCCCGTGCAGGCGCTCAAGCAGGCAATCCAAGGCTCCCGCACCAGGACGCCGCGGAAGCAGCCGCCGGTGCAGTTCTCGCTGGCCCTGGGGCCGCTGGCGAGGTTCCTGGCGGAGACGGGCCACCAGGCCGACCGGTCGCAGGCCGCGCGGATCGCGGCCCTCCTGGAGCAGTCGGGCGGCAAGGACCACGTCCGGCTGACCGCCCGGCCGGTCGAGCGCGGGACCCACGTCCGGCTGGAGGTCGAAGACGGCGTGCTCCGGTCCCTCAGCCCCGCGCCGGGCGGAAAAAGGTGACAGCCACCAAGTTTGGGCGCTTTAGGCAATCTCGTTGGGCAGTATTCCTCCCATGCTCTCCAGATTTGGTGGCTGTGGCGAATGGCACTGTCGAGCGCCTTTGCTTGCCGTAAGGGAAGAGAGCTGTTGGAGTTGAGTGTTTCAGCGGTCCTTCCGACGACTGCATCGGAGAGAATTTCGGTGCTGTGGTAAGACCTTCCTTGCTCTAGATTGCCACAACGTCCGAGGCCTTCCTTGCCCAGCGATCCCTTGGATTGGATCAAGGAGGGCCTCTCATGTTTTATCAGGGAAGGCGATCTTGGGGCCAGAGCTTTCCGTTGGTCCGCCAGGCGTTTTTGCAGGCCGAGGGGCTGCCCTTCGACGGCATCCCGAGCGAGGGGGACATTCAACAGGCGTTCGAGACGGAGAACGCCTGTTTCGCACGGGACCAAGGCGACGTCTATACTCCGGCGATCACGCTCTGGGCCTTCTTGTCGCAGGTGCTTCATGCGCAGCGGCTGCGTTCCTGCGCCGCGGCGGTGTCGATCAGAGCTTGGCTCGCCCAAGCGCTGCCCCTATCCCATCGCCGATCAAGCTTCCCTTCCCTTCGATTGGCCAAGGAGATCTTGCTCGTTCCCCTATCTGCCCGGGTCATCCCTCGCCTGCCCAATTCCTTGCCGGCAGGTCGTCGCTCTCGTTGCGCGCCCGCCAACATCCGATGCCAACACCTCACGGAAACCGCCCTGGTCCCGCTCATCATCCTCGCCGTATCTTCCTCTTGCTCCGTCCTCGACCCATCCGCCCGCGTAAGCCTCTCCTCGCAACCCTTGTCCCGCGTTACACTAAAGGTCGTTGACAGTGCCATTCGTGGCTGTCACCTTTCATTCCCCAGGATGTCCCCTTTTTTTGGCGCGCGGTGATGTGGCGCACCGATGACGAAGTAGGACGAACGGGAGGGATCTCCCGTTCGTCCTCACGTTGCTGCCGGATCGCTTCATCCGCGAAGGTTTGCTATTGTAGCGGGTCGAATCCCGTTACATCGGTGGGGACTTCATAGAACCGCAACTGGAGGTGTTTCAGCCCGTCGTTCTGGTACTCCCACATGTAGTCCGTGAGGCGCTCGTCAAACAAGGGAATCTGTTCAACGACGCCGTCGTCGTTCAAGTCCGCCCAGATATAGAGCAGTTCGGCAGACACGTTCTCGAATTTGCTGCCCCCCTTGCCGCGTACAGCCACGTAGCTGGCGAGCGAAACAACTTCCTCGTATCCCACCACGTTTCCAAACTCATCGTAGATCGGGGCGAGCGCGGTCGGGAACATCTCGGCCTGGCCGCCCGGCTTGCCCAGCGGACGCGCGTAGACCGAGTACACGGTCCAGCCGTCGTTGTCCGGGTCCGGGTTGGGGAGTTGAAATTTGGCCGGCCCCTGAGTCCCGTTGGCGTCGAGGACCTGGAAATCCCCCTCGCTGAGAAGGATTTTGGTGTCCCCGTCCAGGGGCACGAAGATCACGTGCCCGTCCGAGCCCGTCATGTCGGCCGTCTTGTCGTGGGACACCCCAATGATGTTCAGGTTGTAGTGCGCCCCGCTGGGCACTCCATTGCCTTCGCCAGCCAGAGTCAATGGCACAACGATCGCCAGCAGCCACGCCGCTGCCAGAAGCCACCATCCAACGCGTCTGTTCATCGCAACTCCTCCTTCAGCAAAAGGAACTCCGAAGACCCGCCATGACGGACATCGCCACGGCTGGAGAACGTCCGAGATGTTGCACACGGCGATCGCTGAGGACCTTCGGGACGGCAGTTGATCGCAGTTTTCGTGCCAATCCAGCGCGCCACCAGGGCGCAGGGCAGCGAGAGTGCGATGGCGAGAAGGATTACCCGCCGCCGAATCGCGAGATCGTGGGTCGGCGCGAAGTCCGCAATACGGGGCACGACGACGGCCACACCGCAACGCTGCTGCGATTCGCATGAGTTGCTCCCCCCAGCCGCATGATACGAATCGGCGCAGCCGGGGCGACAAGGAGGTTACGGGGCCGGCTGTGCCACATGGCACGCCGTGCGACTTCCCGCTTGTTTGACGCCAGGCAGCGAGATTCCGTACTTCCGCACCTTGCGGAGCAGTTGATTGCGGTCCCAGCCGAGCAAGCGCGCCGTCGCGCTCTGGTTGTAGCCGGTGCGCCTGAGCGTTCTCAACAGATGCTCCCGCTCCACGTCCGCCATCGTCGGCCAGGGTCCTTCCTGCTCGGGCGGGTTGGGCAGGGCCGCAACGGCACACTCGCGCTTAGGATAAGCGCGCCCTGCATCAGGCGGGCGCGGGGCGGCGGACTCGGGCTGATCGGAGAGCATTTCCAGAATCACCGATTCCTCGAGTTCGTCTTCGTGGCCAAGAACGACCGCCCGCTCCAGGACGTTTTCCAATTGCCGCACGTTCCCGGGCCAGGGATAGGCCTGAAGGCGCCTGAGGGCCGCGGGCGAGAGCCGAGGCGCCGGCAAGCCGTCGCGCAGGGCTATCCGCTCCAGCAAATGCCAGGCCAGGGCCTGGATATCGTCAGGACGCTCCCGAAGCGGAATGGTGAAGAGGGAAACGACGTGCAGCCGGTAATACAAGTCCTCCCGGAACTCTCCCGCAGCGATGGCACGCGCGAGCTCGCGGTTGGTGGCCGCAATCACGCGCGCGTCCACCGGAACTCCCTCATGATCCCCGACGGGAACGACCACCCGCTCCTGGAGGACGCGGAGCAGTTTCGCCTGCAAATCGAGTTCCAGCTCGCCGACCTCGTCCAGAAAGATCGTGCCGCCATCGGCGGCACGGAAGCAGCCGGCGGACTCGTGGGCAGCTCCGGTGAACGCCCCCTTGCGATGGCCAAACATCTCGCTGGCAAACAGGGTGCCGGCGATGGCGGCGCAGTCCACAGCGACGAACGGCTTGCCAGCCCGACAGCTCTGAGCGTGAACCGCCCGGGCGATTAGTTCCTTCCCCGTTCCGGTTGGCCCGGTGATCAGCACCGTCGCGACGGAGGCCGCAGCTCGTGTGATCTTCCCGCGGATTCGAGATGCCCAGCGTGACTGGCCGACGATTGCCTGGCAGGGCGACACATCCACTGCATGCATTCTGCCACTCCCGGTGTAGACCGTTCGCCAAAGGGACTCCCTGGTAGAGATCCGCCCAACGTGGTGGGGGCTTCTACCGTCGATCGGTACATTCTGTAGACAGGCCGCGCGCCGTAGGCTACATCTCCTAGCGGGCACATGGCTCAACGAGCCGCTGCGCTCGGATTTCGCCATACGTGCTGCTACGCCGTTGGTTATGGACTCGTTTCGGGCGCCGTGTTCTTCTCCGTCCCGAGATTCTCCAAGTCGCTCCCCTGCGCAACCACCTTGTCGGCGGTGGTCCGCACCACCGCAGCGCGAACGCCTTGAGCCGCGGGCGGCGCAATCCTGGAGGAAACCGGCGACGAGGCTTAAGGGTAGTCCGTCACCCCGGCCACGGGGACGAATCCTGGTCGCTGACGTAGATCGACAGGAAGCTGCTTGCCTGGTCGGTGGGCGTGAATCCCCCGATAGCCGCGAATCCCGTTCTTACGCCTTCATTCGTGCAAACTTAGAGAAGCAACCTAGGGACGCCCGTGCCCGCCGGCCCGTGAAGAAAAGTGGCTGACTAGCTGGTGAAAACTGGCTGACCGACCGCGAATATACGCGCCCGCGCAACGCTGTCAATAGCCCGCGCGAAAAAAACGGAAAGATCACCCGATCTTGTGGATGGTCTTTGATGTCCTCAATGCAGGTGTCGCGCCAATGCAGATTCTTGACGGCGGCAGGACTGGGCCTCCCCCCCC
>Ga0153916_10000153_pt1 | contig 40858 bp, 57 predicted proteins | sample Opewatmetagenome_FD_109642 | JGI IMG/M metagenome (GOLD analysis project Ga0153916, IMG submission 109642) | Freshwater wetland microbial communities from Ohio, USA - Open water 3 Core 3 Depth 4 metaG | ecosystem: Environmental > Aquatic > Freshwater > Wetlands | place: USA: Ohio, Lake Erie...
AATTTAAGACACTTGTTCCCAGGCTGGTCGCTGCTGGCGCTGACGCATATTTCGGCTGTGCCTCCTACACAAACGCTTCGGGCCGTACCAAGGCCGACGTGCACTACGTTAAATCATTCTGGATCGACCTCGATTGCGGGGTTGATGCCCCCTACAAGACACAGGAAGAAGGCCTGGACGCTCTGCGCGCCTTCTGCAGGAAGACTCAGCTACCCAAGCCCTGGATTGTGAACTCCGGACGCGGCTGGCACGTCTACTGGCCGCTGGCCACCCCTATACTGATGCCCCTATGGCGCACCTATGCCGCCCGATTGGTGGAGCTCAGCGCGACTTCAGGGCTCAAGATCAAGGACCCCGGCTGCAGCACGGACGCCACGCGTATTCTGCGTATCCCCGGCACGTTGAACTTCAAAGACCCTGAGAATCCCTTGGAGGTCGGAGTCGTAACCACTGGTGGTATCAACGACTGGGAGCTGTTGCGCGATCGTATACAAGCCGCTTGTGGCGAGGTAGGGATTAATGGATTCCACGAGAAACCCCAAGTTCCAGTGACCCGCGGCCCGGTAGATGCGCTCACCGCCGCGCTGGCCGGCAACACCACCAGTAACTTCAAAAAGATACTAATGAGAAGTCTGGGTGGGAATGGTTGCGCGCATATCGCTTACGCGGCCCAGCACCCAGCCGAGACAACAGAACCTTTGTGGCGCTCAGTGCTCTCGACCGCTAAGTTCTGTGAAGATAACGACAAGGCGATCCATGCTATATCGAAGGGGCACCCCGAGTATTCGATCGAAGCCACTGAAAAGAAAGCCGCTGAGATCAAAGGCCCCTATAACTGCCAGACTTATGCAGAACAGGCTGGCAGCGAACGCTGCGCTGACTGTCCGCACCGCGGCAAGATAACGAATCCGCTGCAACTAGGCAAGGTCGGAGTACCAGCAACGGAACCGATCGTGGTAGCGCGCAGCGTGGAGCAGGCCGGCCTGCCTGTCGAAGGGTTGACTGCTGCGGAGATACTCCCGGAGCTGCCTTTCCCATATTTCCGCGGGATCAACGGGGGTATTTACGCTCAAGGGCCTAAAGGGCCTGATGGGGAGTCCGGCGAGCCGGTCTTGATCTATGAATACAACCTGGATGTGGTGCGGTTGTTAAAAGACCCTGAGAAGGGGGACACGCTGGTGATCCACCTGGCACTGCCGCAGGATGGGCTCCGCGAGATTCTGATGCCATTGGCCGATGCACAATCAATCGAACGTATGAAAGATAAACTTGGGTTCTATGGCGTAGCCGCCGGCAAAGACCAGATGAACCGGATCGGGATATATCTCACTCGGATGGTGAAGCAGATGCAGGCTGAAAAGCCGACAGAAATTGCCCGGACACAGATGGGTTGGACAGAAGACAGGAAGGGGATCGTGTGGGGGCGCACGATGTTTACTAAGGCGGGGTTGCAGTACTGCCCGCCCGCAGCGAAAGCCGCTACTGCGGCTAATATGTTGAAGACTAGCGGAACACTGGAGGCATGGGAGTCCGTAGCTTCCCGTTATGCTGCGCCAGGGTCAGAGCTGTATGCATGCTGCCTGCTGGCGGCCTTCGGCTCAATGCTGAATCACTACACCTATGAAGATCCTGTGTGGGTGCATCTGGTCAGTTCACATTCAGGCACCGGCAAGACCACGCTGACACGGGTGATGAATAGTATCTGGGGCGACCCGACGGCGATGGCTATGACAGTGACAGATACAGTAAACGCAGTAGAGAAACGCCGGGTGGTGTTCAACAGCGTCGCAGTAACACAGGACGAGATCACCAACTTGCCTGCAGATAAGTTAAGCCAATTGGCTTACGCACAATCCCAAGGGCGCGAGAAGCTTCGCCTGACCAGTGGATCAACAGAGATAGTCAACACAGACCGCCGCAATAATACATTTTTCTCAACCGGTAACCGCTACATCAGTGACGTGTTGAGTTCATTCAAAACTAACGCTGCAGGCGAGTTTGCCCGGCTGGTTGAAGTATCATTCGCCCCGCTGCAGAATGTTGTGGCTGGGGAGGACCATTTTGGTATTGTGATGAAAAATTACGGGCATGCAGGTCCGATATTCGCCAAGTGGTTGGTGATGCATGAAGAGTCGCTGCAAGCGCGTGTAGATGCCGAGCGTGTACGGTTCTCGAAGCAGTTCAATAGTGTGAGCAGTGAGCGCAACTGGGTGGGGCTGACCTCTACGATGTTTGCAGCGCTGAGTATCTTGCAGCGTGAATTAGGCTTGCTACGCGCTTACGATGGCGAACGACTTTATGCTGTATGGCTGGAACATATGAAAGCGATCAGGAAGAGCGCCGCGGAGCATGTAGTCTCACATGAAAATCTGCTTGGTGATTTCATCAACGAGAACTATGCAAATATCATTATCCCAGATGCGAACGTAGCCCACGCAGCTGCGGTTAGCCCAGCCACTGCATCTTTGTATGGCCGCAAGACTGAACGCGAAGCCCGCAACAAGCTGGTCATCCGCTGGGAGAAAGATACACAGCGGTTGTATATTGCGCAACACGAACTAAAGACTTACTGCATCAAGCGTTCGCATTCATATGTTGATTTCCTGGCGCACTGCATGCATGATAAGCAATTCGTCGGTATGGAGAGTAAACGTATGGGTAGCAATACTGGGGTAATTACGGGGCCGGTTAAAGCGCTGGTGTTCAAAGTCACCGGTGAAGGGTTAGGGGCGATATTAGAGGAGGTCGGGGTATGAGCCCGCGTGAAGCTGCAGCTATCTGGCTGATGAAGTTTGGAACCGAGCGGGTCCTCATAAAAGAGGCGCTCTCTGTTGGTGTTGATACGTTAGTCTCATTGATAGGTGCGGATTATGTTGCGCAGTGTCGGGGTACGAGCAGTGAGTTACTTTGTTATTTGACCGAAGTAGGTCTAGCCGCAATAAAAGGAGACGATCATGAATCATCTTAACGTAGTTAAATTCCCTGAAGACGATGCGAACAACGTCGTTGCTGGATTGCGTAATTTAGCTGATAATATCGAGGCCGGTCAGTTCGGTGATGCGCACAACTTGGCATGGGTTATTGATAAGGGTGATGGGGCCATAAGCGTCGGTTTGCTGGGGAGAAGTGGTTCACCGGGGGCGGAGGCGCATCTGTTGTTAGCGCTAGGATTGCGGAACCTTGAAGGCGCAAGAGTTTATGAGCCCACGTGAATTAGCTGTAAGTTGGCTCATGAATTTTGGGATGGATGAGGTAGGTCCACACGCAATTGCACAGTGGCGTCACACTGTCGCCACTTCTGAAAGCCCTTACCCTTGGACGACTATCAGCCTATCCGGGTATTTGACTCCAACTGAGCTTCCATTAAAAGCATATACGTGGCGCCTGAACGAGATGGGCCTAGCAGCAATAAAAGAACCATGCCAGTAAAGAAACACATCGCTGTTCGGTATCCTGTCGGCCTGCTCGACGTAGGGGACAGTTTTTTTATCCCCGTCCTTTACGCGGGGGGCCACATGCACAAAATCCGCAAGCTCGCGGATCAGCTAGGGGTAGAGGTTTCATACAAAACCGGCATCGACCAAACGACTGGTCTGTACGGGGTTCGCGTATTTAGGACGCGTTGAACTGCTGCCGGGATTTCATCTCGCGTTGCTGCGCACGTTGCGGAGCGGATATCAGAGTCGATAGAGGTTGATGCTTCAGGATATCCGGCAACTGTTTAAACTGCCCGCGCTGATCATCCTTGCTCTTCTGCAACTCCATCCATTTCGCGCGCAGGTCGTTCATTTTTTCCTGATCCTTAGCCTTGTACGCTTGCACATATTGATGCTCCAGCTCACGGCTTTTATCGTTATAGAACTTCGTTATCTTGTATTGGCGGATCTCTTGGTCTTGTAGGTCTTTTACCTCGGTGGACGGCAGGCCCGCAGCAGTCAGCAGAATACCGAACGCAGAGATATCTTCTGGTTTAACAACCAGGTCCCCATTCTTCAGTGTGTACCCATCATTAGCCAAGCGGAACGCTTGCATGGCCTGCTCCAGCCCTTTCGGCATCAGCTTCTCAGCCCCTTTGTACATATCGCCTTGGCCGATCATACCTACACCCTGCGCCATGCGCCCAGCCTGGCCCACACCCGGCCCAGCCATTCCAGCTAAAGTCTTCGCTACACCGGTCTTGCTGGTGAGATCGAACTGTGTATACGGGGCGATACTGAAAATATTATCATCACCGAGTTTCGCTGACATATCCAGCCCGACGAAGGACGGGAACCCGTGTAGCAATAACTGGGCCAGGTTCTTGTCGCCAATCAACTTCTGCCCCTTCGACTCCAGATCGTCCGAGCCGCCGCCAACAGCGCCGTATACCAACCCTGCGAGGTTCATCAGGGGCAAGCCCAACACACCGCTGGCAATACCTGTATGCAGCAGCTTGAATCCCAGCATGCGCCGACCGATCTCTCGCTCATTCGCGGTAGCTCCACGGAAGGCTCCAACAAACGCCTTGGTGTAGTATGCCGCCATCATCAGCTGGAACTTCTTGTACTGCCCAACAACCTTAGGCAGCTTCTTCAGCAGCAATGGAGCAGCGCTGTGAGTAAAGTCGCCTTGGGTCTCCCTCAAGATGTTGACCATATACTCTCTGGCTTCCATCGGGGACATTTTTTTTTCGATAGCCATATTGTACGCCGCGGTGGCACCTGAAACCCGGTTCCAACGCTCCACCGCGCTGGAAACTTGACGCAGCTTGTGGATCGCACGGGCAGCCAGGCCGCTCGTAGCGTCGATCGGCCGGTAGCCGGTGGTGAAGCGGTCGAAGTGTTTCAAGTCTTCTGTCATACCTACATCCAACAGCTGTAGGTTAGCTGCGTGCTCTAACGCGCCGCGCAGGTTCTGGTCTTTTATCTTGGTGAGGTCGATGGTCATCCCCCAATCTTTCGTGATCGCCATCATCTGTTTGTACCCCACTCCCACATGCCTCCACCCACCGGGGTAGTCATTGAAGTCCGCAGCCAGTTTCGGGAGTAGGACCATGACAGTCTGGGTGAAGTTGGCCAAGTGATAGCTCAGGCTGGTAGCCAGCTGCATAGCCGACGTAGCTGCTACAATGCCGTCCTGGATCGGGGTCGGGTTATACTTCAGGCTGTCTACATGGTGTGCGGCGATCAGGTTGAAATCGTCTTGCCCAACACGGTGCAATGTCTCTGGGTGTTCGATCTCATTCTGCATCTGGTGGAAGGCTTGGTTGATCTCCGCGCCGTGGGCCACGTTGGCAATGTATGCCGCCCGTGCGCGGCCGTGGTTCAGCATCGTACTGATCACATCCTCATCCCACCCAGCGGTACCGAGCCGCGCCCGGTTCGCCTGCTGCGCGCTGTTTCTATCCAGTGTCGAGAGATATAGTGAGCGGATGCTGTCTTCCATCGCTTTGCGCACTTCAAGTGGGGTATGCTCATCAACCCCCAAGGCAGCCCGCACGCGCTCCAGAACCCGAGGGCTCATTGTGCTACGGTCCTCGATCTGCGGACTTTTAGCGTAGGCATCGACAGAAGCGAACTTGCCCTTGTTGGCGCGAGCGAACTCATGCGCTTGGCCAGGGGTATCAAACCCTCGCAGTACATACTGCGTAGGGTCCGATTTTAATTTAAGCACCAAAGCTCTATTTTTGGCCTTCTCGGCGTCCAAATACGCTTGCGATTTCAGCTCGGCAAAAAAGTCGCCTTTACGTTCCAAGTGAACGTACGGTCCTTCCATCATCTGGCGCTGGGCAAACACACCCTGCGCGCCGCGCTTCTCCAGCACATCTCGCTGCATCTGACCTATTTCTTCGTTGGTCTTGAACACGAGGTCGATCAATTGTTGCTCTTCTGGGGAGAAGCTCTTGAACTCAGCGGCGAACTTCGGATCGATTGTCACGGTGCGGCCGAGTCCTTCGGGTTGGTGCCCCCACTTCTGCTCCAGCGAGGAACGCGCCAGGAAGTCACCGACGGCTAGACGTCGCTTGGTGTCCAGCTTGTTTGCCAACTGGGCTACGTCCTCAAACTTGCGCTCGATCGCGCCGCGAGTCGCTTCCTTCGCAGATAATCCTGCGCGCCATGTTTTGGCCGAAGGCATGTGACGCTGCACCCGCTGCACAATGGCATCCAGCGACTCCAAGGAGCCTACCAGTTTTTTCAACACATGGGATGTATCGGTGATCACCGAATGACCGCGGGAACCGAGATACTTATCAGCCATGTCATGCGCAACGCTGGTAACCCCATCTAGCACTGAGGCTTTGCGCGCTTCCGGCGAACCGCCGAGTGGACCTTCCTCGGTTTCCCGAGCAGTAGGCTCATTGGCCGGTACTTCCTCGGCCTGTTTCACTGAGGGCATGACGGGTTCTTTGCCGGTGACTTCTTCGCCGGGCGCGCGCAGCTCTTTCGCTACCGCGCCGTGCAGCACGTCAACCAGATCCTGGCCAGTCAGTTCTTTACCCAACCCGAGACGACGCATAACATCTTTGGCCAGATCGCGGATGTAACTCAGGAACCGGCCCCCCAATGAATTTGTGCGTGGAGTGACCCCGCGAGCATGCAGTTCTTCGGCGGTGTAGGCGATCAGTTCCTTCCCGCGGAGATCTGCAGGTGTATCCGCTGGGATACGTTTCTCAGCAGCCAGTGCAGCTTCACGTTCCAGCGGAGCGGTACCTGTCTTCCAGCGCTGGACTTCGGCAACCAGCTTGACAACATTCGCTGGGCCGACCAGACCATCAAGACCGACGTGCTCACCGACCTCATGCAGGATGACCGCTTTCTCCTGTCCTTTGGTAACCCGGTCAGCGACGATAACCGCTTTCTTGCCGCGGAACGACACTGCAGTGGTTGTATCCTGGAAATGCCGGCGCTCTTCGGCCGGCACATCGTTCAGAGTTTCGTAAACTTGTAATTTGTTCTTATTCCACTCCGGCCCGGCTAGATCGGCCGCGGCCTGTTCAACGTCCGCCTTCCTTGAAATTTGTCCCCCGGCTTGGCCTTCGCGGTACATAAACTCATCAGGGTCGTGCTGCCCCAGCTCGGCTTGGATCTCTTGCCGGCGGCCGGCAGCCGCATGCTCTTTCATGGCCTTCTTGAACATCGCCGGGGTCAGATCAACTTTCTCTGGGCGCAGGCGGCCACGCGCGTCTACCGCCGGGGACTCTTTATTGCTTTGAATCTGTGCATGCAGGGAGTCCTGCACATCAGGATCGAGCTCTTTGAATGCTGGGATGTCCGGGCTGTTATCCCGCATATCTTCCCACTGGGACTCCACTTCCTTATTGTAACGAGCCTCGCGCGAGGTACCGCTTTCCGGTGCCTGTTTGGTTGGCCGCGCCGCTTCTTCAGGCGCGCGTTCCTCCGGAACGGATTTCTCTGGAGCGGGTTCCACCGCTTTCGGGGCTTCTTCAGGTGCTGACTCTACGGCTTTTGGCGCCTCAACAGGTTTTTCCACCGGCACGGTCTCTGCTACCTTCGGCACTTCCGCCAGCGGCACTTCCGCCAGCGGCAATTCTGGCTGCAACACAGGAGCACTTTGGTCTTTTGCCTTGGCCAGGATGTCACGCAGCGGGGCCTCGTCGCCTGTGGTCTGATACAGCTTATTCGCTTCGTCGAACTTACTACGCAGCAGGGTGATGTTCAGATCATCAATAGTCGTAGTCAGCCGACGCATCGCATCGCCGGTAGGCGCTTGTTTCGAGTTGGCGTGATCCATCAGTGCTTGCTGCAAGGCTTCTATCTTTGCTGGATCATCCAGTGGGGTACCGGTAAATTGCTCGCGGATCTTCTTGCCCGTACCAGCGTTACCAATCCCAGCCAGGTTGAAGAAAGTTCTGCCCGCAACAGGTGGCGCGCCTTCTTCTGGAGCCGCTGGTTGCATCGGATTTGCTTGCAGCTCCTTGATGACATTTCGCTGTGCGGTGATGTCCGACTTCGGCGCCTTTTGGCTTTTCAGGTAGTCCAGCACGGCCTGCTCACGGGGTAGATCAGGATGCACAGGTGTCTTCGGAGCACCGAAGCCCATATCCTGTGTCCCCCCTTGTGGCGTAGCTTGGAACGCCTGCTCTTTCGCTACACGGCCGGCCTGTTCCGCCTGTGCTTCATCCCATGTTTTGCCGAACTGGGCCCCGGCCTGCTCAACAGCCTTAACCTGTGGGCGACGAGCGAATGCCCCCATCACCCCACCGAGCGGCGCGAACGCTACCGCGGCTTTCAGATTCTCAGCCAAGCGTGCCTGTTCTTCGGGGCTGCTTAAGTCCTCACCAGCCTGCGCGGCGCGCAGCGCTTCTGTTCCCACCATCATAGGGGCGCCAATAGCGGCGGCCTCACCGGTGCGTACTAGCATATTCTTGGCGGTGCTATTAAGCGTAGCGATCGCTGCTTTCGTGCTCATCTGCCCGTTGGCCACCGCTGTGGCTGTTTCTGCCAAGTTCGGCCCCAGCAACTTGAAATACTTCACCCCGGCAGGGCCCAGACTACCGAGCACAGGCATTAGAGCGGCTTGCGCCAAGGAAGCCATAATCGTGTTGGTCTGATCGAATTGCGGAGCTGACTGTCCTTGTGCTTGCGCTTGTTGCGCAACCTCCTGCTGGCGCTGAACGTTCTCCCCTTGCTCCATCGGGAAATCAGAGGCTATAAAACCGGCGCCGCGAACCAGCGCGGCCGTACCCGCCGCACCAAGACCGAACAAACCTGCTTCAGGGGCGGCCAAAGCCGCAGCGGCGCCGGCGGCGGTCGGAATAGCATAGCGCCCGACCATACCCCCAACAGGCTCAGAAACATTGCGCTCAAATGCGGTGCCTAGCCCCGGCAAGATACCCTTCTGCCAAGCCGCTTTGGATTCTTCATCGGTCACCGGGTGGTACGCGCCGGGGGTTTGATCTGGCGCCATCATCTGCGCGCCATACTGTTGCATCCCTTCACTACCGGCAAGGTTGCCTATCCCTCGGATACCCGCCCCAACACTCTCGCGCCCCGCAGCCCAAGCGGCTGGGAAGAACCCATGTTTTTGTGCGATGCCGTACGCCTCCGGAAACTGCCGCATTGCTTTAGCGTCAGCCTCCTCCCACGACATATTATCCGGAACCGTAACGTATCCGCCATCCGGTAGGTAGTGCACGCGCGCCATAGTTATTGTAGTGCTCCGTAGTTTTTACCCCCTGTAGGGGCACCTGACCCGACCATCTGATACATCTGAACCGCCCGAGCCCCGCTACCGGGCTGTTGCTTTTCCGCCTCGCTATATATCTTCGCCAGCGTAGCTCGGTCACCCATTTCCTGCCGCAGCCCCATAATGCCTGTTTGCTGGTTAGCTTGGCCCAGCCCTAACTGGTAGTACTCGCCCCTCGTCTTCGGTGGGACATTATTTGCTACATCTCGGGCATAGGCATCTTTAGCGAACAGCCAGGCGTTCTTATCCATCACCTGCGCAGATCTGTTCATTGCAGCTAGACGAGCGGTGTCACGGGCATTCGCTGCGGCTTCTTGCATCTTGGCTACCTCGACCGCCTTGGCAGCTTGCACATCTGCGCGGTGCTCGCCCGCACCATAACGATACAGATCCGCTGCTTCTTGGCGAGATATTTGGCCAAGCTGTACCTGACGCTGCAGTTCTTCCGCCTGGTCTTTGTTCAGCGCGTCGCGCTCAGCGGTGTACTGCCCCAACCCCTGTGTAGCGCCGGTGGCTAGATTGCCCAGAATCCCCGCGCGGGGGTTATCAGAAGCCGCACCCGCCATACCTAACCCTGCGCGGATCATTGCCATATTCAGGGAGTTCGCAGCTTGGCTCTTCCGGCTTTGGATCATATCCGCCAACTGCTGCCGCGCGGCTGCCATATCTGTGTTCGGTCCCATGTAATCCTGCTGGGCTTTGATGTATTCTGCCGTCGGTTTGATACCGGGTGTCGCCGGGAAATATCCCGCGCCGCGCCGGCCACTGGAGACGCCAACGGAGTACAGGTCGCTATCTGCACTTCCAGCACCAGCAAAGTAGTTCGGATCATATTGAACTGCTGGGGCCGATTGATCTGCCGTAGCGGGCTGCGCCACTGCTGGCGTTGCGGTTTTAGCTGCTATCGCTTGCCGCGCAGCAATCTCACGATCCAACTGTTCCTGATAGGGATCTACCAACGAGAATGGGTTTGTCCACCCTGATGTAGTTACAGGCGCGTGCTCCATTCCGATATGAGAGTCCTCTTGTTCGGGTGGGTTGTATTGTTTAAATGCTTTCATGGCTGAGGTAAGATCCCCACCAACCGCGAACCCGCGCACACCTGTAGCCGCCGGCGCTGAAGCTGGAGTACTTGCGTTCAGTTGCTGCAATAGATCATTCATATTAGGCCCAGCTACAGGTGCCTGCGGAGTGATATCCATCGGAATGTCTTTAGGCGTCGGGGGTACGTATTCCGGATTTTTATACTTATAGTCATCCAGTTTTTTAACTTTACCACCAGAACGAAACGCGACGATACCACCGCGCGCCATACCTTGCGGGGGCGGAACTTGCCCGGCGGCAGCCTGCTGCGCTACAGTTGGCGCCTGTGGAGCGGCGCCTTGAGCGGCCTGACGCATATGATTGATCTCGGTCAAGCGCGCAATAATGACGCTCGTAAATCCCGCGTACTGCGGATTCCGTAGCATAGCCTGCAGCTGGTTTGGGTCAGTAATGCGGCTGATAATGTCTGCCGTAGAACCAAAATTAGAACGATCCATACTGCCCCCTACGTAGTTGATTTGTTGGCCGCATTATACGCACCAACGCCCGCAATGCCCAACCCTGTCAACTGCCCGGCGACATTAGGAGGGGGTGTGTACACCTGTGTGCTTGTGTCCGTCGGGGTCGGGGTACCGTGCAAAATACTGGACATCCAGGCGGCTTGCTGCTTGCCATAATCCCTCTGATTCAAGAAGTCCTGATAGTCTTGGGACAACCCTTGCTGTGTCAGGGCTTGCTGTTCTGCACCAACACCGGCTTGAGCACCAAAACGAGCTAAATCAGCCTGCTGCTGCGCTGTACCGAGGTTCGCCAACTGGTTGGCCGCCCCTAATTGGGTCTGGTTTTGGATATTGTATTGCTGCATGCCGGTTTGATAGGCTTGGTTCGCCCCCTGCATCTGGATATCATTCATCTGCTGCCCCAGGTTACGCTCGCGCTCGGCGTCCACGATACCTTGGCGGCTCCCACCGAAAGCACCAGCTTTCGCAAACTTGGCCGCATCAGCGGTACCTTGCATCGCAGCTTGGCGGGAAGCCTCACGTTTTGCAATATCAGTCACATTTTGCTGGTATGGATTCATGAACGCTGCGGCGGTATCTGGATTGGCCCAGCTACTATTCATGATGTCTGCGGTAGCTGCGTTGGCGGGGGTAAACTGGCCGGGGGTCTGCATCCCCATGATATTTGCCTGTGTACCTGCCTGATTGGCGTTGAACCCCGCAATGCGTTGGCCACCATAAGCCTGATACGGCTGGTTAGCTACTCCTTGAGCTGCGGCGATATTCTGCTCCACGTAGGGCTGCAGGTATGCAGGTAAACTTGAGTTCGTGACTGTTGTACTTGTAGGGCCGCCACCGCCACCACCGCTTCCTCCGCACATAATTTATCCTTTCTCGTAAAAATAATTCACGCCTGAGCGGACAAATCCGGCCCGCGTAACCAACGACGATATATTTACCCCATCTGCGTGCGCCAACAACACACGTTGTATTCCATTATTGGTGAGGTGCTGCGCTGCGAAGCGTAGTAGCTTTGTCATGGCAAAGGAACCTCTGTGCTCCGGTAAGAGATAAAATCCTGCCTCTGTCGCAATATTGATACCGAAAAATGGAGACCTTGCTAGAGTAAAAGCCGCATAACCCACCAAAGTGCCCACTGCATCGCGTAGCGTAAATAGTGCAAACGCTCCAGCCCGTTCCATATCAGTGATAGCGCCGCTGTCAGCACGATATCCTCTAGCCCCGAACAACTCTTTCCAGTGCATGGCGGAGAGCACGGCCATGTCTGCTGCACAGGACGCATATTTATCAGCTTGTGGGGTAAGTTCGCTCATGTAGGCAAGTACTTCTGCGGATTGATTTTGGGTGCTTGCTTGGCCTTACCTGTGCGAGCCTTGCGCACTTTTGCCACCATCTGGTCCAGTTTTTTTGCCCCCGCATCGGAGCTGCCATTACCAAGATGTGAGACAGCATCAGCCGGCACAATATATTCATTGGTCGCAACACGGATCGGCTCATGCGGCCGTGTGCCGCCACCGTCAATATAAGCGGGGATCGAGTCAGACATCCCATCACCACCTCCGCGCAAGAACATCGGATTCATCGTTTGGCCATGTGGCCGCAGGTTCAGAATTCCGCCCTTGGCAAAACCAATAGAGCTAGCCCAGTGAGAAATCGTATCGGATGCGCCCTGATATGCATTGGGGGCTATTGCCTGAGCTACGTAGTTCAACCCCCCAGTCGGCACCGCGACCGCCGCTTGCTGCGAATCATGACTTCCCACCCAGCCTTGTGACGGGGCATCTCCTGGCCCGGTGTCTGGTTGTACCAGTGTATTCGCCTTGGCTGTGTTCTCGTACCAGTTCTGGCCATATAGACCAGACGGGGTAGTCACAGGTTGCGAGTATTTGGCCTGGTCTGCCGCTTGCTGCGCCTGCCATTGCTGCTGCGCCTGCGCGCGTTCGCCTGCCTGCTGGGCAGCCAGATTTGGGTCAACCCACTGCCGCGCGGGGTTAATCGCTCCACCGTCAGCATACGCCGCGCTGCTCTTAATGGGGCCGCCAGCAGCATAAGACCATCGGTATGTGGATGGGTCTTGAGTGAAACTCAGGTCATTATCTGTGAAGTACTGTTTTTCTGCCCCGCCATAGGGTTCTGTCGGGATTGCAGCGATACCCCGGTTGGAATGGGCCATCCCAGGTACGCGAACTTGATGCTTCTGTGGGGGTGGGGTGTAAGCAGGGATCAACGCATTAGCGGCGGTACCACCAAGAATCGCGGCTTGCATCGGGTGCTCACCTACCCAGTTACCTGCTTTACCCCAAAAACTAGGGGCAGCCGCCTGCGTACTACCCGCTGCTGGGGTAGGGGTGTACCCTGGAATCGATTCGCCGGTAGCGGTCATACCTCCAGGAGGGAGGCTATACAAGTTCTCATAGGGCGCGATGGGGGCACCAACTGTAGCCGGGGCGCCGCTGAAGGTACCCAACGCAGGTTGTGCGGGGGTTTGCAAGTAATCAGGGATAGCTCCTGGTGCCACACCTTCGATCGGTGCTGCAGGCGCTGCAGCAGCTGCAGGCGCGGCTTCTCCAAGCCCGCTGGCATAAGCCCCAAGACCACCTAACACTCCGCTGATAGCCGCACCGCGCAGGGCATCCTGATCACTTTTACCCGCCAGTTTCGAGCCTAAGCCGGAGCCTAGTGCAGCTCCGCCGGCAACCCCCATCGGTGTGCCAGTCATAGCGCCCAGTGCCCCGCCACCGATACCCCCAAGGATAGGAACCAATGTATCCAATAGGTTGGCCTCCGACAGCCCAGTAGTGGGGTTCCGGGTCAAGCTACCCAGCCCATGCTTCGCCGCCAGCCCATTCAAAGCTTGGAGCTCGTTCTTGGTGACGTGCAGAAGCTCGGAATCACCGTTCCGGCCTTGGGACGCCAGGGCTTTCGCTATATGTTTCATAATGGAGTTTCTCCTTGCGCGCGATTATACTCATTTATCAGGCCGTTTCAACTGTTTTTAACGGGCTTGGCATCGAAAGGTTGGGAAGAAGCTCGTTACAAAATTTACAGAAAACAAAATTGAAACGAAACCTATTAAAAATATTAGCGCGCATAAAATGCACAAAAAGGATAAAAAAGCAGACCCACCGGACAGACTAATGAAGATTATAGATTTCATTTTGTAAGCTCCTCATAGACATTAAAGCTACGAAAAAGACAAAGGTACTAATGAATAAGGTTACAGAAAAACCAAGCCATGAGAGTATTATGATTAAAGTTGTCATTTTTAAAGTTCTGAGATTAATTGCCACACACTCGTTACATTATATATTTCGCCCCCCGCAGAACTTGTAATATCAAATCGAGCACCAATATTTGTTATGCCATTTACCCCCGAGCTAGAAACACCTTGAGTTATACCCGCAGATAATAGTGTGATAGACGGGGCTGCTAACATATTGAAATACAGAGGAGTTGCTATTGTTTGCCCCGCCGCTGAAACATAGCCACGAGCATTCAGTTGCATAGTTCTGTACCTCTGCTGACATCTTACCAACATCTCAGCATTTGATTCTTGATGCTGCGTAGCAACAGTACCAAGGTTTAATTTAACCTCTTCTAGCGCCCATACGTTGCCTATAGTGGCTAGGTCGTTTACTTGATTGGCTGTAGCTATAAAGTTTCCAGTTACCCATGAGTCAGTTGTTGCTGTTTGGTATGTTGATCCGCATGCGTGTGTAAAGAGTAAAACTAATCCAATTCCATTAGTGTAATTCCACGTCCCTGCTGTTGGCAAACCTCCAGTTACAGTGAAGCTATAATCAGCCCATGTGTTCGCAGCGGAAACTGAAATTTCATGCACATAGCTTCTATCTACTCCACCATTTCTTAAGGAAACGCAGTGTATCCCTGTAACAGGGAATTTTGCTCTGAAAGAAACAGTAAAAGTTTGCCCGACATATTTTACTATGTCATAACCAAGCATTCTTTGTTGTTCATTAACCACATCCCCAGCAGCAATTGCCGCATCAGCGGTCGTAATGGTTACCTGTCGGCACAGTCTTCCTGTTACACTGCCTGCGGCTTGCGCAACTGTAAAACCAGCCGCAGATGAATTTGCATTCATCCAACCATCAAGATCATAAGCGACACTAGCAGGTGCAGCAAAACTAGTCCCCCTTTGTGCTATCTGGAAGTTACCGTTGAGAATGCTATTGTGCTGTGCTGGATATACGCCGTTCAATGTTGAGGTGTATAGCTGCTGGGAGCTACCCGGTGTCAATACCGCCGTGTTCGCATCCTGATTATTCAAATACTGGGTCAGAATACGGGTGAGCTGATTGATATAATCAGCGTTGTACTCTTTTGGCGCGATGGGTAGGGCTGGTGGTTTCGTACTCATCTTTGGCCGTCCTCTCGCACATCGATACGTGGCGTGCCCATCTGCCAGGCCACACCAACGTCGGTGGATTCAACCCGATATGTTATCTGCCGGCCGCGCACGCGGACCCAACATTGTTCTGTAAACTGCTGAAAGGGGACTATCGAAGTTTGCGCCACGGTGCTGGCCTGTGTCTCCCCGAAGTTACCCCCGGCACTATCACGCGCCTTGATTGTGATTGTCACCGAAGGTGTCACCGCAGTTGAATTGTCGAAATCTATGTCAGGTAAAATGCGGGAGACGAAGGAAAAGTTCTGCCCGTCGCCGATGTCGATATCAGCGGACTCCAAGTAGGCATTGATCGCGCTATATGGCGCGGTCGAGCCATCGTCAAATCCATACTCATGGTAGTACAGCTTACCGTCATAAGCAGCCGCAACAGGAGTGCTCTGCAGTGCGGTGTCTAACCACGCAGTGCGTGCCAAAGTACCGAATGTCCAGATGTTCTCCACGTAGTTATAAGTTACGTAATTACTGACCGTGTTCGACCCAGTACCGCAATAGTACCAGGTCACTTCATTGAATGCTGCATTTGTGCCGGTGAAGACCTGCCCGATCTGAGTAGTGTTCATCCCGTTAAACACATACTTCCGCACATCACATGGTAGCGTTTGAACCTGCCCATTGTATACGTAGAACTTGCCATTCCCCATCCAGTAAGCAACGTTGTTCGCCACAGCAACCGCCGTAGGCGAAACGATAGAGAGATTATTCGCTAGGGTCGTGAAAGAAAAAATAACTGGCGGACCGACAAACTGCATAGAGACCAGCGCAGTGTCTGTCCAAATCAGATTTTCCTGGCGCATCTTCTCGCCGCATACGATATAACTGCCGGTGGTCAGTCGCTGATCCCCCGCGGTAGTAGTGGCGCTGGGGGTCCAGTTCACGGGGTTACCCTCATCGCACCAGCGGACAAGCAACGGATCTTGCGTACTTGTGCCACGCGTATTCGCACCGAGGGCCACAACGTGCACATCGTCGGTTACAAAAATATCTGCAGCAATCGTCGGAGCATCAGAAGCACCGACCTGCGAAGCTAGCGTTGTGCCTCGAACCGCGAGGGATGCTGGGGCTCCGATGGCCGCTGACCAGTAATAGATCCCCGCGTTCTTGATGCAGTAAATAAAGTCCTGCCCGAAGTTATCCCCACGCCATTGACGCAATCCTGTGGTGATTACACCGGTGCCGGTAGTAGCTGCGAGTCCGTAACCACCAACGCCGTAGGCGCCGACGCCATAACCCAAGCCGACGACAGAGATATCCGAGCCGGTATTTACTTGGAATGCCGCAACAACTGCCGCGCCACCGCCTGTTATCCCGCCCGCTGTACAGGGCGTAGCGGTGATTGTAAAAGTATTCGCGGTCAGCACCGTGACTTGGAACTCTGCATTAAGTGTGGCTGCCAGGATACCATCGACTGCGGCGGAGCCGGAGAAAGTGACGAAATCCCCAGTGATTGCCCCATGACTGTTTATTGTGACTGTTACAACTGAAGAACCAGCCGTGCCAGTGGTAAAAGGATTCGTGAGCGCCCCAGTGGTGTATCGAATAGGGGTAATATCGTAATACGCGGTACCGCGTTCAAGATACATCTTCAAGTTTGTGCCTACCGCGATCAAGTTCTCACCAGCGAGGGTCACCCAGTTATGCAGTAGTCGAGCTACACCTTTAAATGTGCTGGACCCGAGGGGGGCCCACCCGCCGATTTTCTCAGGTGTGCCAGACCGGAACCGAATTTTGTCCATATCCCACCAGCGTCCCTCATTTGTATACCTTGAGTTTTCACGGTTGACTCCTGGGCGGAATATCAGTTTTTGCAATGGCATTCTATTTCACCAACTCAAGCAAATAATGACACTGCACGTGCTCCCTCATAGCGCGGGCATAGAAATCCGAGTCGCATACTCCTCCTCCAACGGCAAGGGCTGTAAGAGTATGGGTGGTATCGGCTGCTTCTCTGGGCACACCACTGGTGCCACTTCCTGCCACGCACACACTTGGGTTCCGTGGCACAGCTTCAGCGATGCGCAGCCTGTTACTGATAACAGACAGAGCACCAAGATACCCATCTTGAGACATGTCAGCTTTGGCGCGCTGCTCAGCTTCCTGTTTTGCTTTTGCTTTTTCGGCTCTCTGCATTTGGTCATGAATATTCTCCTTATAAGCATCGAATTCGACTTGCTTACGCTCTTCCCCGAGGCGATACCCTTTATAGCCAGCCGAAGCCAGCAGCGATGCTAGCAGTAGGCCAAAAGCACCGAACTTATATATGGCGGTCAGATCCATTATTTTTTGGTCACCAATGTTTGAACATTATTGCTTAGGCTGTCCGCGGCGTAGCCAACAAGCACTGCTGCAACAATCACGTCTATGCCAGTGACGGGTAAAAACCCGTGTGCGATCCTAGCCCACAATAGTTCGAGATTGAGACTATTTGCTCCTGGGGCTGTTTTGCAGAATTGCCACGCAGAAGAAGCCAACGCCCCAGCCTTCAACAGCACCCCGGTGCGGTTCCCGAAGACCATATAAGTCAGCAGTGAGACAGACGAGCGCTTCGTCGCTCGTACCATTGTGTAGTGCGCCACCGCCCCGACATATATGCAGAACAATACTGCGAGGTACGTCCACACCAATATTTCGCCTTTATCATCCATATCAATCCCGCGTGATAGTCAGTTGAAAAATACTCCCGTTCATCTCTTCTTCAAATTCAGCGATCGCTTGCTTGCTGCGCAGCACGCCGGTCTGGCCATCAAGTTTGCCTACGTCTTTGCCGAGGGCTATACAGCCTTCCAGTTGCTTCCTGAGCGGAGCATCCCCCATCCAGTTCGCTGAGTGAATCTCAATCATGTTCCGCCCAGGCACATTATAAACCTGATAGCACCAACCGTGTTTTGGGGAGTTGAACCACCGGCAGGTGTATACACCCTCGGGGATGCAGCTGACTCCATTCTTGTTATCATGCCAAGCTAGTTCGCCTGTATGCCACGACTTTCCAGTATCAGTGGTAAGAACTCCAAAAGTACCTTCTACAGTACTCGGCTTACTCATCAGCGTTGCAGTTCTCATTTCAGATGCTCCCTGATCCAATCAAGCGCCCCTGCGCCGATAAGCCCAATCAGAGTTATTATGAACCCTAGTATTAATGACCCGGCAATCTTGTCTTCCAAGGCTTTACGCCGTGCCGCTTTCTCCGCCCGCTCCTCGATCAACGTTTGGATGAACGCATGCTGTTGCGAGTGCGTCTCTGGGTCAATCCAGAAAATATGTTTATCTTCTTTCAACTTAGCTAATACTGCGTCAGCTATATCTTCCGGTTTCAGTTCCATACCAAACTCCATCTATTTCAAATTATATTTCGCCTGCAGCCCTAAAAATCCGTCGATATCAGTGCTACCTATTTTCGCGTTAGGGACCGCCATCAAATTTACCCCAAAAGGCCCTTTTTCATATGAACCCATCAAGCCTGCGGCTGGCACCACATCAGCTACAGGGTATCCTGTAATCCCCCCGCCAACGACCCCGGCGCTGAATCGTCCTATACCGGTATCCGCATGCACTGGCATATATCCGGCAAGGGCATAATTCGAGTTATTCCTCAGACTGTTCAGGTATTGCCCGAGCATATACCTCATATCACCATCCTGATATTCGAGCCCGAATCCAGGATTGGTTTCGTTGTAGTCCATCTGGTTTTTCTTATCTCGATTCCAGTGATAAGCTGATAGACTCTGATCTAAATATAATTTAGGCATTATCTACCCGCAGTACCAACCTGACCCATCGCACCATACTGGCGATACATAAGACCCCCCGCCGCTGCCGACTGCCGCTGCCCAAGAAGGACCCGTTAATTTATCAGTTACAAATGCTCTAGCGCCAGTTAATGCCGCTGTCGGCGTGGGAAGCGTTGCAACAGTATATACGTCTGTGCCGATCGTTGATCCTTTAACTCCAATGTTATTGCTTGTGTTACATACTCCATAGACAGCGACGCCGCCCGATTGGTGAGTGACCTTAGCGCCAAACCCGGTTGAAGAGTTACTGGTGGCTAATAGTCCAGTCCCCCCAACACCTGACGCTGCCGCATACACTCCGTATCCTGTAGCGGTTAACCCATAAACACCGTATCCGCTACTAGTGCTTGCCCCATATACTGATGCAATACCTCCTATACCACCGGTAGTGGCACTAATCCCACCCCCTGAGCCGCTGTTAGCTACAGTGACAATAGCGCCACCAGTGCTTGTATTAAACTGCCCGGTAGTTGCGTTCACTGTCCCGCCTGATTGATTGGTACAGTTAGTTGCTGTGCCTACAGTTAATCCTGCCGCCGTACCAGTAATATTCGTACCAACCAATACCGAGGGAGTCCCAAGATTTGGAGTAACCAATGTCGGGCTATTGGCGAACACCGCAGCGCCGGTGCCAGTCTCATCGGTCAACGCAGCGGCCAGGTTCGCGCTTGATGGGGTTGTCAGGAACGTAGCGACGTTCGCCCCAAGGCCGGATACACCAGTGGATACCGGAAGCCCAGTGCAGTTTGTTAGTGTACCGGAGGCGGGGATGCCAAGCGCAGGGGTCACCAGTTGTGAACTGGTCAGCATGTTGTACACGTTGGTTCCGTCGCAGTACAACAGCATGTAGCTGCCTTGTGGGCACACTACGCCGGTGCCGGTAGAACCTTTGAACGTGATCGTGAATGCGCCTGTCGTGTTGTTTATGACGAGATACGTTTTGCTGACCAAAGGGCATATGACGTTGTGGCTGCCTGTCAGGGCGCCGGTGAGTTTAATCACATGCGAGCGCGCTTCGTCTGCAGTGCCGTTCAGCGCGGTCAGGGTGGTGTCCGCCGCGCCGGCAGTATTATGACTCACCGTGCCGGCAATTGCGGCTTCCAGCAAGGTTCCGATATTGATATCGTTGACATCGCCCCAGGTGCCCGCCTGTTCACCTGTGGCGATAAGTTCTGTACGTAAAATCGAGCTGTAGCTACTTGGCATGTTTAATTCCTGAATTCTTGCATTTTGGTTTGGGCGATCATGGCTTTCATCTCCGTCAGGCCGGTGTCATACGCCGTTTTGTAGTAGGCCATAACGTCTGCACTTCCTTTCAAGAAAGTATAAGCATGCAGCAGGGAGCCGTAAAGCAAAACCTGCTCAAAATTGTTTCCTAGCCAGGTCGTGCTGGCTGTAACGATTGAGGTGGGCATCGCATTGTAGTGGAACCCCACCGTATAAATCTGATCTGGAGTCGGCCCGAGAATGATCGTGGTCTCGTCGTAGCGCGCGTAAAACTTCGGTTGGGCCTGCGTAGCAGACACAGGATACATCTCGGAAATATATTCTGCCGCCTTCGGCAGGAGATTTACCACACCGGAAGCAGTGGTGATATCGATCGCCTTGTCAGTGATGTAGTCCGTTGGTAGAGTAACACTTCTGCTACCTACCACCGTTGCTCCGGTCGAATTTTTCCTCATCGAAGGCAGCTTTGCCTCCATATGAATCATTCGCTCGGCCTGTTGCACGAACGTAGGTATCGTGGCTATGAACGTAGTGTCATAACTCTGGGCGGTAGACTGTATCAACGAAGCCAGCGTGGCGTAGTTCACTTATTGAGCCCTTTTAATGTCTCAGCCAGTCGGGCACGTTTGCCGGTGACCCCAGGTTTCTTTGCTGCAGCAGCCAGTTTCTTCGCTGGGATGGGCTTACCTTCCTTGGCCCCGAGCGTTTTACGTAGCGCGCCAGGGTGCGCGATGGCTTCTTTTATCCATTTCTTCTCGCTCATTTCATCGCCTTTCCATGACCTTTACGAGCGAGGCCAACACCGCGTGGTTTAGACTTGGCTTTGACGCGGCCACCTTTCCTGTAGTTATCCGCATCCTCCGCTTGGGTGAACCCAGAACGCAGATCGCGGGTCAACCGCGGATTAACCAAGTCTTCCGGATTGGGGGTGGCGACTGTAGCCGCGGGGGTCGCGCGGCGCGCGGGAGCGACCAGGTTAATGATGCGTTCCCGCACATTTCCGAGGTATGTGTTCGGCTCATCTGAATCCGCCGCCATGCGCCCGTGCGGGTAACGCACGCCCCCGCCGTCAGCAAATTTAGCTAGCCTGGTTTTCTTCTTTGTCGGCATGGTATTCTCCTTAACCGTTTCGGGTAAATCGCTTGCCTTTAACTGCCGCGCCGGTGCCGCGCATGATGCCACCTTCAGCGGCACACTTGATCTTACCACCAGTCTTCATACCCTTTTCCTTGTTGACTGCCTTCAGCTGGGCACGATCGCGGGCCTTATCGGCTTTCGAACCTTCCTTCTCACCCTTCTTCTCGACATCAAACTTACTTTTCTCGAACTGTTTCATCGTCATCTTTGCCATCACTATCTCCTTGTTATTTATACAGAAAATCACCGGTCGTGGGGCTGACTTCCGGGGTCAGCGTCCTGTCTGTGTTGCTTTCAGGCCTTGGATTCTTGAGCGCCTGAGGGTCGAACACCTTGAAAGTCCCCAATTTATACTGGGGATGATCCGCTTCCCAGCACTCAGGGCACACACGTATATTGGTACGCTTCATCCTGATAGTCAGGAACTTCAATGTTTTTAGCGGCCGGGTGAATCCACAACGATCGCAATTTCCAACAGCCTTATTTTCACTAGCAAATTGAGCCATGATCTACCTCAAGTTCCTCGGCTGTACGCGGAATGAGCTGCGCTCCCGGTCTTCCTCTACCATCATTTGGAACTGCTCGTCGTATATCGCCTTTGTCTCCATGAGACGCTCTGGCGCACGTTTCATTGCCAGGTAATATGCCAATCCAGACACCAATGCGGGGATCGCGCGGGCAGATACATCCATCGTCAAAGCACCATCAGTGCCTGTATCTTGTATCCGACGCATGCGCCAGTAGGCCAAAGTATAGTCCTGCGCAGCTGTCCAGTTTGCTGCCTCTGCGGCATCAAATGTGGCCCCGGTTGTCCGGGCCGAGTTGCTCTTGATTACCTGCCCGACGATAAATCCACCGACGGCGGCGGTGGCTAGATAGAGACTGTTTGCGGTTACAGCAGCCAGTGCCAGCCAATTAGTCGCTGTAGAAGTGGGGGGCACCGGCCAAAGGGTCAGCGTAGGTGCGGCAATCTGGCGATTCACATAAAACTGCACTGGGCGACCATTGGTTTGTTTCGCCGGAATAGCTGAATAGTCTCCAACCGAAAGCCGACCGATGGCCAGATCTGTGTTCACTGTACCTACTGTGGTGCGGATTACCACGTCCAACACGTCAATCGTGTCCGCTGGTAGAGTGATCGTAGCGGCATTGGGTAGCAGGGCAATTGTGACCGCTTCGATAGTCCAGAGGTGTATACCTCTATTACCCCACTCCAGGGCAAGCAGATTCAGGCTACGGCGCGCGGTACGCACCTCATAACCTGTGGTGGCTTCAACCCCGATACGTTCGTATGCCTCTTCAATCAGCTCTGAAACGTCGGGGTTGAATACAGCGGTACCCGAAGTAGCCACGAATTACTCCTTGTCGCCTGACACTTGTTCTGGTTGAGGGGCTTCGGCCGGGCCGGTTTTCACCGAGGGCTCAGGGGCTGGCTGTTTCAGAATCTTGGCCAAAGCCGCTTCAACAACATCCATACGTTGCTTCAAAGCAATGATTTCCATCTCAATCTCCTTTAGTAAACAAACGCGCCAGGTTCAAGTGGCCGATACGTAATGTAATGCCTCCAAGTGGCTGTGGTAGATCCTACACCCACGACCAACTTAATCGCGCCGTCAGGGCAGAATATGCCGAGTGGGTAGGTATTTTGATTGTTAGCCCCGCTAACTACGAAGGTAGGTGCAGTGGTTTGTCCGTCAGCAACAGATAGGGATGAACCGGCGATAGCGGAAGCCAAAGACGCAGAGGCCCCAGTGAATGTAGCTGCGGCGCCCACAGTCGGAGCTGACTGATACTGCACTGTGCTCGCCACTGATGTACCGGAAGTAATACATTCTGAAATCAAGTTGATGATCTGTATATCCCCAGATACAGTAAAAATCGTATCCCCATTCACCATAGTTTTCGTCGCCGAAACCGCATTACCAACGCTGTTTCCTCCGGGTTGCCCCGCTATAGCGGGGGTAGCATATGCTGTCATGTTATGCCCCCATCCAAGTAGACACGGAGGCTCCGGTACCCGCTATAGCAGTCACCCGAGCACGCACCCACGCCCACGGAGCGGTAGAGGTGGCAAAACCATCTGAAGCCGCGGTAGTGGCTGTGCCAGAGACTGAAATAGTTCCGAGAACCGTACCGACGGCAGTCGTGCCATCGTTCGATACCTCGATCACCACAGTAGCACTGAAGGCCCCCGAGGTACCGTTAGCTACAACCTGATACGTCTGAGCCAGCCCATAGCATTTGACCCAGCCACCAGTCGCAGTTGTAGTCGCCGCGCTCTGGAGTGGGACCGATCCATTCTGACGAATGATCATGTCAACCCCCTATCAGTTCTGGATATAAACCACAGTCACCATAACGACGCCGGCTGTGAAGTTAGCTACAGTGCCAGTCAGCTGAGTATAGAACACGGTGTTTGTGGTCGCATTCATCATGGCCAACAGCTGCGCATTGGTGAAAGTCGGGCGAGAGCGCACAACTGGGCCGGTCATCAGGTTGGTGGAAGAGACATAATCCGTGCCCGTAGCGGTTACACCCGCAGTCAGGTTGGCCGCAGTTGGGCCGACGATCGCTGTCGGGACATCGATGATGATATCCAGGATCGAGGAGTTGGCTGGCAGATTGAATGATGCGGTAGCTGCGCTACCGAAAGCTGCGAAGGCTGTTGCTGGAACACCGTTATACTGCGAAGTAGTTTGGCCATCAGCGTCGGTGACACTGGTGATATTTGCTGATGTAGCGAAGCAGACTTGCTGAGACAGGACGTTGTCGCCCAAGTTCTGCAAGCTACCTACTTTGACTGTGCCGACCTTGACCGGGCCGCTGAAAGTTGTAAGTGCCATCTGAGTTCTCCTGTAAGGGAATTAGCCGCCCCAGTCTCTTACACGTCCGTCGAGCCGGTCTGGGTAGGTGAAGTGTCTCGAATACTGAGTGTCTTATACAGGGAATTCAGGAGAAAAGCAAGCAAAAAAGACCTCCCGCAGGAGGTCAAGGCGGGGGCATCACTCCCCAGGAGGTACATCATGAATACTGCCGGGACTGTATCACATAAGTGAGATTACTTCAACATATCTGGCACCGCTGTGGTTGTAGCCACCCGGCCAAACTCCTTGTGGTACGTAATTACTGTCATCTGTCGATCGGCGATCCAACCACCACGTGCCGCATAGGCATCACGCGCGGCAATTGTCGGATGCTGCGTCACTATCATTCCGCTGTGTTCTTTTTCTTCGATGTGGTGTCTGTGTCCGGTGTGGCAGTATCGTCTGGTGGATGACCCCCATGCAACAGGAAACTGCGCAGCAAATAGTATAGGAAGCTGATCATTTTTTCTCAAGTGTCCGTGGTGAAAGGCCAACATGACCTTACCGTGAGTATATACATAATAGGGTGTTTCTGACTCCATCACAGAGACACGTGGATCATCCGCGTACAGCAGACTGAATAGGTGCCGCAGCCAGACAGAGCTGGCCATATCATGGTTGCCTTCGGCGATTAATACGACTACTTTCTCGTGCTTCTGCAGGGCTTTATCGACCGCATGCCGCAATACACGAGTGCCAACTTGTACCACCTTACTGAAACGGCTATCCGCATCCAGGAGATGTCCGCCGGTGGGGGTGATAGCTTGCAAGCTATCAAAATGCAACCAATCCCCGAGTTGATTTATGAACCCAATGTGTGCTGCTGGAGAGGCTTCGACCAGATAATCGATCGCGCCATTCAAGGTCCTTTCGGCTATCTCGAGGTCCCAATCCTCACCGGTCTCAGGTGCCCAAGCCTTCATCCCGATATGGCAGTCAGTCAAGGTATACAAATTGCACAGATTCTCCTGTGTTTGTGCTGGGGGCGGCACGGTGGGCGCTTTCGGGATATTTTCCACCAAAGCTTCTACCGCTGCGCGCATCGCGGCTTCTGCTTTCAGATCATCCAGTTTGGTTTTTACCCACTGCAGCTTGACCTCGCCATCCTTGTATAGCGTGGACGTGCCGCGAAGGATTAGCGGGGCCGGAACGACATGATTGAGGTCATACTCTGGGTTGTATCCATGCATCGTTTCGATGACTGTAGCGCGCGCGGTAATGCCGCGCCTGGCGGCTAGCTGTAGTCGCCCCCGAAGGGTGCTCCGGGGAATGCCCAATAAAACAGCCGCGCCTCGCTTACTACCCGTCTTCTCAAACGCTTCAATTGCGGCATGCAGATCTTCGTCACTGCAAGGGGGGAGTGTCATGAGTGTAACCTCGGATTAAATAAATGGCATGGGGGATCTTCTGGGAGTACTTCCGCGCCGCGATAGGCTTCGGGCTCTCCATTTTCATTGAAGGCCAGCACAGGGGGCGCCCCGAAACAGAGCAGTGCCCCCTCCATATTATGGGAAAACTTGCACACGGCACAGCAGTCCGCGGGAATTGTTGGGGTCAGTTTCGGTTTAGCCATAGCACCTCCGCGTAGATGTTTGGATTATAAGCACAGGATCAAGTATTTAGCAAGCCAAAGGAAAAACCCCCTTGCGGGGGTTAGAAGTCTCTTAAAAATCAGAGACTTACGCTGAACCGTAGACACCCAACGGATCACTGACCCCGAATGAGTACCGCTCACGAGCCTTGTAACGTGCGTTGCCTGTCTCGAAATCGCCCAGCATCTCCTGTTTAACAGGAGCGCGAACGAAGTGTTTCAGGCCGTTGGGCACGTCTGTCAACAGGAACCACTGAGTGGTGTTGGTCAACCAGTGGTTGACGGTATAACCTTCAGGGATCGAGCCGTTGGTCAGGATCGCGTTGATATCACGGTCAGCAGTGCCAGGACGCTCGGCTTTGGAACCATCCAGAAGACGGGAAGCTACGAACATCAGTGCAGGCGGAACCACCAGCTTGCGAGGTTTGGCGGCGATCAGCAGGCCTTTCTCATCAGTCCAGCTTGCCATGGCGATAATCGCATTTTCCAGCGAGGTCTCGTTCAGGTCAGCGTGGGCAGCCGGACGGTTCGAGTTGGTCGCACCATTCACCAGCGGGTGATCAGTAGCCAGCAGAGACTTACCATCACCGTACAGATACGAGCCAGAGGTCGCATTGTTCAGGATGGCGGCTGCCTTCACTTGCTTGGTGTAGGCCATACCACGAGCCAGTGCTTTGGTGTAGCGAGCAGAGAGTGAGTCGTACAGGTTGTCCTCTACGGCTTCCTCGGTGATCGCAAAACCCATCGCAATGGTTTCGTGAGTGAAGCGTGCCACATAGGCTTCCTGTGCAGCATCATAAGTGATGCCAGCACCCTCGGCCTTAACTGGGGCGGCGCCAAAACCAGCCAGTTTAACTTCTTCTTCAAAGGAACGCTCAGAGGTCTCGATTTCATAGATCTCTTTGTGCTCTTCACCATATCGGTTGTACTCCAGACCGAACAAAGCATTCAGGCCGGGGAGCAACTCTTTCAGTAACTGCGAACGACTAATAGCCATGTCTTATTCTCCTTATTGACCGGTGGGGAAATCGTACGCATGGGTTTGCCAATTGTACTTTACGATAACATCGGTGTAAGTGCTGCCATCACCACTCAACACGTCCACAATGCGGAACGGGAAGGTGTTGGTAGTGGCCGCGCCGGTGCAGTAAGACTTGGCTACGCCGGTTACAGAGTCTGCAGCCGAGTACACGAAGTTCACATTCAGGCCAATCGAAGTATATGTCAGGGCTGCGTCCACACGAGTCTGGAACAGTACTGTCGGATCATCGACAACTTTTGCGAAGATGTTGGTATAACCGGTCGAATCGGCCGGCAGATATTGGCTGTGCTGCTGCTGCTTCAGTGTTGGATCATTGAAACGCAAGCCAACCAGCACGCCGATTGGAGTGTTGGTGCTCAGGGTACCAGCGGCCGGAGCGGCAGCACCTACGACTTTTGCCACGCCTGCAGCAGAAGTAATGAGTGCGCCTTGGCCGAAGGCATAGGTGTTGTTGCCTGGAGTAACAACGAATTCGCGGATGGTACCACCCGAGAATGCTTTGCCGCCCAGCAACTGTACAGGTTTAAGCCCGTAACCAGTAGTGATCGCCATCGTATATTCCTTTCAAAAATATGCTAAAAATAACGGTGGCAGTCGTTCCCTTCTACCTGCCGTTCCCAAAAGTGATCTTTGTATCCCGTTCCTTGAAGAGCGGCATCCGCGGATCATTCTCTCTATCAACCTGCGCATCTACGGATTCCATCTGCCCACGGGCCTGATTCTCGTAGTACTTCTGGCGCTGGTTAAACATCTCTGCCGGCATGCGGCATAATACGAGCCCACCTACTTCAATCAATCCGGAGTTTTTGGCATCGCCATCTACTGCCAACATCAGCTCAGGGTAATCCTCCAAGCGACATGGCTCCCAACCTTCACGCATCGAACGCGACATATTGGTTGGATCAGCGATTCCCAGAACCGACCTGCGAATCCATTTATGCTCGATACCTTCAACGTAGTGCGGTTCTGGTAAGAGATCCGCTGGCTTCCACATCTGTGGGCGGGCCGCTGCTTCACGGGTTTCAGTTGTACGAGACAAACGTGGTTTTACGGGTTCTGTCATTTTATTTCTCCAGTTTTGCAAGTTCAACGGCATACTGCTCAGGTGTGATACCCATGCGGCGTGCTACAGCGACTTGTGATTGAGTGAGTGTTATGCGTCGTGCTGTCTTGGTGGACCGCGTTACCGGTGCGACAACTGACGTAGGCTTTTTCTTCGGTGCGTCTCCCCAGTCGTACGACGGGAATGCGGCGCGCATCTCAGAGTTCAACTTTTTGTAGTATTGGTCAGCATCAATGCCTGGGTCTATACCTTCAGCGACGATCTCATCATGGATGGCATAAGCCATGTTTGTCATGCGACGATCTGCGCCAAACCACTTGTTTTTTGCTGCCCATTCCTTGGCGTCCGGGTCGGGTTCTGGGACCGATGCCTGTGACGGTTGCTGGCTTTGTACCATAGGTTGCTGCTGTTGTCCAGTATTTTCTTTACGGACTGCAGCTTGCCGGCTCCATGTCTCTGCATCTTTCTTCTCCGCCGCGATAGACGCCATACGTTCCTGAGCGTCAGCCATCTTGGCTGCATCTCCGGTCTCATAGGCGGTAATGTAGTCCCGTTTCGCCGAGGCCATTGCCAAGTCTGCTTTCTCTTTGGCTTGAGAGATGAACGCATCTTCGCCCTGAGTGTAGCGAGCTTCCAGCGCTTTCTTCTCCTCCAGAACACGACGCGCGTACTCGATCGCAGCGTCACGCTCACGGGCGGCGGCTTCCTTGGCTCGGCGCTCGTCGTGGATACCGTGCTTCATCTTGGCAATACGGCGCTTGACGTTCTCGGAATACTCTTCCATCTCTTCGTCAGACGGCTCCGCCTCGCCTTCTGGCAGGGGCTTGCGGTTGCGATCTTCCTTCGGTGTGTCGTCCACAACCTCTACTTCAATGCCATCGCCATCAGCGATGACAACTTCCAGCTCTTCACTGGGTTTCTCTCCTGGCTTCAGGATATCCTTCTCATCAGGCAAACTCATTTGGTGCTCCTTTCTGCGCTATGGCGGCGTTAAATCCTTGAATAGCCCCGTGGGTCCTGCACAACCGCTTCCACCGTATCATCGTTCACGAGCCGGAACTCAACTCCGTGCAGCTTGAACCGTGTGCCTGCATACGCGCGCAGCAAAACAAAATCGCCTTCCTTGCAGTAGGGGCCGTTCGGAAACCGGGTGGTGTCCTTGTAGCAATCCGGCCCCATCTTGATAACGAACCCCACAACAGTGGCAATCTCATCATTGCGTACCACTGCGTCCGCCTTCAGGATACCGCTGTCGTACTTCACCTCAATTTTCGGGAGACCAATCAGCATTTTGTACCCTTTCGGTTCTGGCAGCTGGGAGGCCTTTTCCGCCGCTGGGTCGACAGCCTCGTCCGCAGGGGATTCAACTGCTTCTTTCTGTGTTGCTTCGCGTGCTTTCTCCTTCGCCAGGTAGTCTGGCAATACGAGCTCACTCATTTACATCTCCTTGTATGCACCCTTTAAGTGGTGGGTGTGGCCACTGTTACTATTCCTGCCGGTCGAAGCGTTCCATCACCTCGTCCAATTTCTCCAGCGCCTGGGTAACCCCCCGGCGTTGCCCGGTCAGGCGTACATAGTCATCCCATGTCTTTACCCCGGACAAAATACTTGTCTCAATAAACCGTAGATCATTCTCTATCTCTTCCCGCGCGGCGCGGGCGAAAGCGACGACGCTCATTTAGTCTCTCCTTTTTTCATATGCTCCTTGGCGGAGTGCATTGCAGCATTGATCAGACGCTGTTCTTCAGCCTGTTTCATCTTCTGCTTGTGCGCTTCACTGACATGCAAGGTTTTCTGGTTATGTGCTTGCGCTTGAGTGGCTACTCCGAGAGCGTGCTGCTGGGCTTGCTGCGCCATCTGTTGCTGGTGCTGCTCGGCATTGTGCTGCATCTGTTGCGCGTGCTCTTGCGCAACTTGCTCCGGCGTTGGGCCGGTCGCTGACTGCTCCGCATCGAACTGGGCTGCTTTTATCACGGCCTCTGTAGCCTGCTGCTTGTCATCGTGCGCATGCTGGGCATCTACCTTGCCGGCGTCTAGCGCGAGTTTCTGCATGGCAATCTCATAATCCTTGTCGATCTTGTATTTGGCTATCTGATTTTTTTCCTTATCAATCGCAGTTTGTTGTTGCTGTTGTTGCAGGACGGGATCTTGCGCAGCTTGTTGGGCTGCAGCCTGCGCTGCCTCGGTCTGGTGTTGCTGCAGTAGTTGCTGCGCGGCCTGGGCCATTACAACACTTAGCTGCTTCTCGACTTCCGGCGCCATCTTCTCATCGCCCTGTGGGAGTGGTGCGCCCATCTGCTGTTCGATCCGACGACGATACTCAAAGGCGACGTGCTCCGCAATATGAGCATTCGCCGCTGCCGCAATCATCTGCGCATTCGGCATCTGACCGATGATCTGCTGGATATGGGGGTCTTGTTGCGCGGCCATGTGTGCCTTCAGGTGAGACTCATGATCCTGATACGCAAACGCCTTCACCGGTTTCCCGTTGATGATATCCATGTTCTCGATAATCGGGTCTTTCGGATTCTGATCTGCGCTCGCGGGGATCAGCTTCTCCACATTCTTGATACCCAAGGTCAGTAGCATCTGGCGGTTCAACTCCACCTGATCATATATCGATGGGTTGGCTTGCGCCATCTGCATCACCGCTTGGTACTGTACCACCCGCTGGCTCATAGTAGCCGCGTTCGGGTCGGACACAGGAATGATCTCGGAGATCTCGTAATCCTCCTGCTTGATCTGGCGGCCTTCCTCGACATCGTAGTCGTAGTCTTCTGGCAGCTGGTCCTTGATAATGCCGTGCAGCAGCTGCAATTCCTCTTTCATACTGGCATGCAAACGCGCCTGAATAGCCGTCATCACTTTCAAACTACGCTCAAGGATGGCCAGTGTGGTCCCGACTGGTGCCTCCTGGTTCATATCCGAGGCGTTCAGATCACTGACCGCGGCCATGCGGCGGCCTTCCTCAACTACCTCGTTGAACAGAGCCAATAATGTCTGGCTAGGCTCCTTGAACGGAAGCGGGATCAGATTGTCACGCAGGTTGCCACTTGGCACATCCACATCCCGGAACTCGCCTGGCTCTAGCGGGTCACTGTCTCGCTGAACGCGGATACCCTTTGCTTTAAAGCCAGCCGGCAAGTTAGCCAGAGTGCCGGCATCGATCAGCTGGCGTACTAGTGATGTGGCTGAGCTGGCAAAGCCGCCCACCAGATGGACCAACCCCATACCGTAAAACCCGAAGCCGGGAACGTAGATGTAGTGAACGAAATGCTGCACGCGCTTCTTGGTTTTATCGTCGATCTTCCAGTTACGATAGATAGACAGGACAGTTCGGTCTTGCAGATTGAACGTCACGATGAACGGCAGCATGATTCCTGTTTGCTGCCCCTTCTCGTCTACATCCTCATAGCCTTCAATCTCCAGATCGATGTGCATCTCTACCAGTTCCAACCGATCGTCATCCAACGCGACCGCGCCGGTAATCTTATCCTTGGAACTCTGCTTGGTGCTCTTGGTTGGTTCTTCCAACTCGACGTCGCGGTAGAACCCGGCGACCTGCAGCTTCTTGATATCGTTCTTCGACTTGCGCATGCGGTGCGCGAGGCGTGGTGTCGTGGAGATATCCGACGCGCCGTACGGTACAACCAGGTCTTCAGCTGCAACAAACACCGAAGTCTGGCGGTCCAGGCTCGGGTCGAAGTACACTTTCTTGAATGCAGACCCTGTAATGGCCAGATTCCACAGCATGCGCTCATGTTCCGGCCGATATTCCTTCATCTGGGTGGTCAAACGCCAGTTCATATCGTTCTTTACGCGCTCGGCCGCCTTATCTTTGACCGGATCGGACTTGCCGATGATCATAGCCTTGCAAATGCCTTGGGCACTGAAGGTTTCCGTGATACTTTCAGCCTGAAAACGCACCGCTGCCTCGGCCATCAGGGGGTGTACGACGCCACAGGCCCCATCCCAAGGTTCCGTGCGCTCTTCCAGCCCCAAACCGAGCAGTTTGATACCCTCTTCCAGCATTTTTTCCCAGTCTGCGCGGGAACGGAGGTCATTATCGTACGCTTCCGCGACTTCTTCGGCGATTTTTCCAAGGATTTCAGTATCCAGGTCCTCAGCAATGTTCTTATAGAACTCATCGTGAAGTATTTCAGCCGGGTCATCAACCAAACTGTGTTCGTCAGTGCCCTCATCCTCGTCATCGGGCGGCAGAACGACCTCGATATCCATCGGATCTTCCTCACCGGTGAGTTCTTTGCGTGAATCTTGATGCATCGAAGGTACAATCATGCTCTTTCCTCTCAATAATATCTAGTTTTCCGGCGGAACGAATCTTCCTCATCGCGTTCATCTGTCGGGAGACGAATAAAACCGCCCGTCCTGAACCGGCGAATCGCCAGTGTCATCGCGTCTACCTGGTCATCATGCTCACCGTTTGGGAAGTCGGAGCATTCTTCAACAACCTCCAGTGCCCAGCGGCGCTCCATAGGCGCCCAGACCAGTCCGGATGAGAATATATCAGAAACCGAGTTCACACGCGCGATCTTATCATTACCCTTGCCGGGGGTGAACTCACTCACTGGCACACCGGCCGCGCGCATCTCCTGGAACAGTACCGAACCGGAGCTCTTCTTCTCGATCACAAACGAGTCTGGCTGCCACCGTTCGTACTCCTGCATCATGGTTTTCTTCAACTCCGGATACTCCATCCGGCGCTTCCACGCATTTAGCAGGATAATGTTCGCTGTTTCCCGGTCGTCGTAAAATACACCCCATACCTGGAATGCATTGAAGTCCGCGCGGTTATGGGCTTCCTGAGCTGCGTCTAAACTGGCGATCACATATTCGCAGTCGGGGGGGTCATCCTTCTCCCATGCTCTCCACCACTCGCGCTTGATCAGCGCCCCTTCCACCGAGGTAGGATTCTGCATGTACTGCGCCTGCCAGAACTGCGGCGCCATATTGGCCTTCTTCTGCAGCAGCGCCTCAAGCGGCCACCGCTCAGGCCATAAACTTTTCTGGTCCTCGGTACCATCGCCCATGATCGCCGGAAACTCTACCACTTCCCACTGCTCGGAGTCCGGATTAGTCTCCATCTGCTTGATCAGCCGACCGATCAGATCTCCTTTGTTCCATCGTGTATGGATGATTATGCACGCGCCGTCTGGCGCCAAGCGCTGCAGCGGACCTGTCTGGAACCAACTCCAGGCGTCGTCGAACACATCCGTATTGCCGGCCATTACCACCTGCTCCGAGAACGGATCGTCGATCACAACCAGGTTCGCACCGCGCCCGGCCAGCGCGCCACCGACACCCACCGCGTAATACTCGCCGCCTTTGTTTGTCGCCCACTGCCCCGCGGCCTTGCTATCCGCCTTCAACGAGACTTCCGGGAATACTTCCCGGTACTCGGGGGTATCGATCAGGTCGCGGACTTTCCGGCCGAAGCCGGTTGCCATGTCGCCGGTATGTGATGCCATGATGATCCGCCGGTTCGGGAACTTGCCCAGATACCACGCCGGGAATAAGTAACTGCTCATCAGACTCTTGCCGAAGCGTGGTGCGATCGACAGCAGTATCCGTTTCTTCTCGCCCCGCGCCACGGCGTCCATCAGTTTCGCCAGCCGCTTGTGGTGTGGCCCGACCATGAATACTTTCGGCTCTGTCTCGATCTGCAGCGCCGGCGCAACCTTATGCGCGAACGCCAGTAACGAATCCTTTGCCTGCACCGATGCTCTCCGGTTGATTAGCTCATCCAGAATTTCAAGCGTCTCCGCCTGGGCGGCCGGCGGCAGCTTGTGCAGGTTCTGCATAATCCCACGCAGCTGATCTGGGTTCAGGTCGTTAAGCATCGGTGGGGTTCTCTTCCATTATTCTCCGATACTCGTCTGGCATCAATGTCCGCAGGCGATCATGCAGCCGCTGCTCCAGGTTCTCGGTGGTAATTGTTTTCACGGTAACCTCGCTGCGCTCAGTGAACAGATCCACCCCGGTGATCTTGCCTAGGTTCTCCAGCGCGCGCATGCGCACATTCGCTGGTTTGTCCGGACCTGACTCTTCAAGCAGCCGGTTAGTGATGTACGTCCGCATCTGGGCGGCATCCTGCACAACCTCATGGTCATACTCGGACAATAGTGCTGTCAGCTTAAGCACCACTGCGGGGGAGTTCAGGGTATGGGGTTCGATCGGGAGTTGCTGGATGTGCCGGTGGAATTGCTGCAGCGCTTTGTCGTTCTCCGCGTCGTCGATGGTAGCTTCGAGGCCGTGCTGAAGCATAGTGGCCGTGGTCTTTGCCTTCGCCTTGATCAGCTCGCGGTCGCTGCTCGCGTCGCGTATCAGCTCTTTCGCTGGGGCGCGTTCGATCGTGGGTTCGTAGGTTCCCAAGTCTTCAGGCATTCGTATCAGGTGTTCGAGCAAGCTTTCCATAGGGCGGTGCGCAGTTCAGGACTGGATGGGTGGCTTATACCATGCGGACCAGGATTTGTAAAAAATTTTTTCAGACAGGTCTTTTCTGGGGGGAGGGGGGGGGTCTTCTGCCGCTTGACAATGTACCAACTTGACAATATTGGGTGTTGCGAGGCAAAAACTGGGAGTATAGGATGGCCGCTGCGTGCGCGAAAAAAGGGGTTATACCTCCCCCGTGGGGTACGCGTAGGCGCCTACGCGCACTTGACATTCCAGTCAAACAAGCGTATAGTGGTAACCATTAGCTGATTGATTCTAATCATCTAATACCTTATTACTTTATTAATGGAGATTACCAAATGAAAACAGCTACCAAACAAACTAACCCAGTTATCAACCAAACAACTCAGCCCAATACCGAAGTATCCAAAGGCGCGGCGGTTGTGTCAGTCATGTCAGCTAGCAAGTTATCTGAGATTGTTCAAAAGGCTATCGCGGCTGATCAAGCCTTCGATAAGGCAAACAAGACTCACAAAAGCATTTATACGGCTTGCGCGGCGAGTCTGCGCGAGGGTATCGAAAGCAATGTATGCTCTGATACTTTGTTGAAGGAGTATGATCGCCGGCGCACTGAGTTCGTGCGTGCAGTGGTTGAAGCCCGCTTCAAAGATTACCCCGGCGAAGACAAAACCGAAGTTATGGAGCGTGCACGCTTGGCAATCATGCAGGGGATCAAAACTGATAACGCGAAAGCTGAATGGGTTAGTCCGAAGTCTGAAACGGTACGTGACCAGAAAAAGGCCGAAGCCGAAAAAGAGCGCGCACAAGTCAATCGTGAAGTTGAAAAAGCCGTTAAAGCCGCGAAGAAAAAGGAACCGCAAGCCGATGAAAAGGCGCTGCGTGCGGCGATCAAGGCGGAAATACTGGCTGAAGGCAAGGAAGCCCGCGAAGAAAAACGGGCACAAGTCCGTTTTGCGGCGAACGAAGCGCGGTATATCGAGCAATTGACGGCCGTACTGACCCGCATGCCGGATGTATTCCAGGCCGACGTGCGCGAGGCGCAATTGCGTGGTGCGGCACTGCTGGCAGAACTGAAACACCTGCAAACAAAGGCCGAGTAATTAAACCTAGTACGCGTAGACTTCTACGCGTGCAATCAACCAATGAGGTGCAACCATGGATAAGCAAAAAACACTGCGCGCAGAACTCGAATTCGAGCTGCAAGAAGGCACAATCCACCCGCAAGAAGTCGCGGATCAACAAGGCACAACCATTGCGCAGTTGCTGGTGCAATGCGAAGCCCGCTCCCAAGAAATTATGAAGGGCGCGCCGGATGATCTTGATGCACGGGTTAGGGTTTGCCGGACAATTCATTAACAAACTCTAATCAGCCCGCCGATAAAATGCTGCACGCCTTTTGTGGTTTATGGGGCGTTAAATGAAAAGCCAAAATTTACCCCGCCGAAAGGCGGGCTTTTTTTCGCCCTGTGTACGCGTAGATTGCTACGCGTACATTTTGACACTTGTTCGTGTTGCGGGCGTTTATAAGTATTTGGTTATATCGTCAGGCAAAACACCTTGCCGGATGAGTTCAATCTGTTTTGCATAGGCCGCTTCATATTTAGCAATGATCAGTTTTCGCGCTTCGATGGCTTGCATCGTTTTTGTCGTTTGCAGTTGTTTACTCAAAACCCCCAGCCGGTACTTGTGAGGCCCCACCAAGGCGCCAAAACGTTTTTTGGCTACCCTAAGCCGTGACCGCGCTAAAAGTGCCTTGGCGACCTCTTTGGCGCGTCCTGAACGGGCCATTACAGATTCCCTCAGTTTGTCCCGTGCATACTTCTTCCGCATGCACTTCCTGGACAAGGCACGGGCGACACATTTCTTACATTCCATCCGCTTCTTGATGAATTCCGATTCCAGGAACGCATGGCCACATGCGGTGCATTGCTGGGTTGCTTCGTCGTAGGTCTCGCGCATATTTCCTCCTTGTGAGGCACGCATTATAACACAAGAAAACTACTAAGGTCGTGTTTTCGGCTACGAAGCCGGTGTCTACTGAGTTTTTGCCCGCCACTGTAGCTGCGTTTTATCAAAGCATCTTAATAAAAGACACCGCAACCCCGTATTTACGGCATTCCCCAGCCGAGGCGTTGTTTTCCTGAAACATATATATATAGAAAGAGGGTAAATAATATATATAATAGACAGACACACAATTTCCCCAGAGATATATATTTCTGAAAAACACCTCTCCTCCCGTGCCCCAAAGCTAGAAAGCCCGCTGCGCTTGGGGTGTAGCCTGAAAGTAAAGTCATCCGCACCCTTAACATTTTTCGGCTACCTCCCAATGCCCGCTCGTGTACCTTGGAAAAAACCCACTTTTTCGGCCACTACCCCAGTAAATACAGGGCGTGTCACGTGTACCTAATTTTCCTTAATAAACCCGATGTACGACGTACTTCAGCATATGTACGGCGCACTTCACCCCTTTGTACGACGTACAAACCCAAATGTACGACGCACTTCGACGATGTACGGCGTACTTCACCCTTTGTACGGCGCACTTCGATGATGTACGGCATACTTCACTACATATACGGCGTACATTTGGGTTTGTATGTCGTACTTTTATTTTTATGTACGCCGCACATTGACATGTACCTCGTACTTCCATATAATGCGTTTACTCTACTAAGGAGAAATCATGACAAATCAGCCCTATGACATCCTCGCCCACTATGATGATGCCCCCACAAACCCGGCGCCGGTGACCGATGCCGACCGCGAGTTTTATACCAAATATGGTATGACCCGTGCGGAGTACACCGCTTGGGGGGATCAGCACACCAAACAGATTACCCCGCTGGAACCCGTTGAGGCCCCGCCCAAGAAACCACGCGCACAGCACCGCCGATTGGCGCCCCACTTGGCCGACCAAGTTCTGGTAGACTTCAGTATGGGTGACACCCCGACAGAGATCGCCGCGCGATACAACACTACACCTGGCGCCGTGCGTAACCGCCTGCGGCGGGCGGGCATGCTGGACAAGACGTGTCCTCACTGCGGGGGAAAATTATGACTGACGATGAGATCAAACAGATGCTAGTCCTCTGGTTGCTGCACCATGGGACGGAGCCGGTATTGTTGACCCGTAGCAACCCCGCCGCGCGCTGGTATTTTGATGATGTATCGACTAGTTGGCTATACAGCCATATTAAAGCTTACGTAACGCGCATGAATGACAGTAGACTGTTTCTTAACGAAGCAGGCCTTGCCCGTATTAACGGAGTTAATCATGACCAGGATTGATTACGCATACGGCTGGACACCTGCCATGGAGAAGCGGATCGAGAAACGCATCGCCAATGCGAAAGCTGCGAAGTTGAAACGCAAGCGCGAACGCGCAAAGAAAGCCAAGACCATCCGGGAAGCGGTTGAGCTCGCCCTGGCTATTGAACGTGAACGGACACTTGTTCGCAAACAGCGCGCCAAAGAGCGTAAACAACAACGTGCCGACGAACGAGCGCGGGAGCGTGCAGTGCGCGAAGCCGCTGAATTACTCTTAATAAAACGAAAGTACGAAACTTGACAATGCTGGAAACAAAGAGTATAATAGACTCATAAATCAGAGGTTTAGCAACAAAACGAACGCGTAGAACGCTACGCATACTTAATTAAAGGAGATGATCATGTGGGAAGATATGGTTTTATATTGGGCTTGGCGAGGAGATGAACCGGCGAGCTACCCGCCACCCACCCGCAAACGGATCGTATACACCGATTTAGGATTTAATGACATGCATATGGCCTCGCATGTATATGACGATCCGATGGGCGGCACGCCAGACACTATCGGCCGGGTGCTAAAAGGTGCTATGCTTACTTATTGGAGGTAATCATGCAGACATACACATGCATTGTGATCATTAAGCAAGAAGCCGACACCGCCGAAGACGCGGCCAGGCAAATTCAGTCTTGCATACCGAGCGTCACCGAAGTGAAGGTGCACTCATTCGGCCCGGATCAGGTAGTGATGCTGGAAGAGAAAAAGAGGTAATCATGAGAGAGATCGAACGCAAAATGCTGAAGGCGATTGAAGACAAGCGTGACTGGTCTTTGTCCAACACCCGAGTTGAGTATCAACACGAACCCGCACATAAGGGTAACTTCGTTGGCACACATGCCAGGGTGTACCTGCACGGCCACCACATAGCAAACTTCTGGCAGCACGGCGGGGTTGAGGTAAACACGGATACACTGCGCCGCTGGCCTACGGTAACAACAAAGAGTCGTCTGCGCGCGCTCGGCGCAAAGTTGACGCAGAAGAACTGGCAACTCTACCTGAACGGGGAGGCGATATGACACAGGCCATCGGGTTAATAGTATTGTTCATCGGCTTCGTGATGCTGTTCGTTGCAGCTATCGTGCTGGGCACGGTTGTCGCCGTGATGTTTCTTATCAACGTATGCGTAGCGTTCTACGAGTACAGAAAACCTGAAGGAGAATCAGAATGACAACCGCGATCATTATCTATCTCTACTGCCTCGGCCTCTCCGCAGGTCTGGTCGTTGCCTTAGCCCTTGGGGCGGTGTTCTCAAAAGAGATTCGTCAAGGAGTACGAGATGAGTGGAACCGATGAAGCAATAAGGCAGGTACTGGCAGTACTCGCTATGAGTGAGGATATGTCTTTCGGAGACTTTATACAGCTCAAACGCTAATTGGGCGCTTATAGAGTTAGTCTTTTTGGCGCTGGGTATATCTGCTCCGGTACATCTAACAACATAGCCATAACTCCGAAAGGCTTAGCCTTCCTGAAAGGAGAAGATCATGACTGACGCCGAGATTCGCCTGTTTCTAGCTGGTTGGTTGATGCACTTCGGCACCGATTCAGTTACGTGGCCTACTCGAAGCGCGTGTGCTTGGTACCATGATGAAATCCCCCATGACTGGGTAGCCTTGGATCCCCCACTACTTCAGTATTTCAACTACGACGACGAGGATGGCCCAGCTCAGTTGAATGAGAAAGGGCTAGCCTTCCTGAAAGGAGACACTGATGGACAACCCAATGACTGAGTATAGGGCGCCAGATGAAGGTAAGATGTACCCCATTTACCTGGCGGTGCGTGATACGCGTACTGGTGCGCTGTGGTATCTGAACCCAATCAATATTGAGGCGTGCTTCGCACGAGCAAACGATGAACAAAGACGACCTCCGCCTGTTCCTAGCTGAGTGGCTGATGCACTGTGGTGCAGATTGGTGCTGTCCTTTCTATCCGCCAGTACACCAATGGTATATATCAAGTGCTTATCACTGTAAGACGCTTCCGAACTACTTCGACTCGCGCGAAAAGGATAGGCTAGAGTTTAAACTTACGCCAGAAGCATTAGCCTTCCTGAAAGGAGAAGACCATGGATGACGACGAGATGCGCCAGTTTTTGGCAACGTGGCTGATGTACTTTGGGACAGAGGCAGGTGATCCATATGATGCTAGTACGCCCGGCGGGTTGTGGTATGTGCGTGGTAGTGGGGTGTCTTTAGCTGATGCACGGACAGAGAACTTTTTAGTCCGCTGTGGTATAGCCTCACTTGAGTACCGCCTAACAGATAAAGGCTTGGCGTTTATCAAAGGAGAGGATCATGGATGAAGTCGAAGAGTCATTTTATTTTTACACCAGCCACGACGAGGACGGCAAACCTGAGATCGTCATACCAGACGAGTTACTTGCGGGAGATTTCAATGACGACGAAGAGTTCTGAAGACGAAGCGATCAGGCAGATACTTGCCGTGATGGTAATGCAGGGTGGTCAGTTCGGTCCTGGTGAGTTGTATCACATACGACAGAGAGTGGGTATTATGCCCCAGGTGAATTTATTGCTGTACGGGTCTATAGAGTTCGTCGACACCGGCGAAGTCTCTTGGCGCATCACCGAGAAAGGTTTAGCCTTCCTACGCGAAGGAACAACTACCAAACTAGAGACTTGGCATGGAGCTACTTAAATTAAACGGCAGCGGCTACGGCTACGGCGACGGCTACGGCGGCGGCAGCGGCTACGGCGGCGGCTACGGCAACGGCAGCGGCAACGGCTACGGCCGCGGCAACGGCAACGGCATCGGCAGCGGCTACGGCTACGGCAGCGGCATCGGCAGCGGCATCGGCAGCGGCATCGGCGACGGCAACGGCAACGGCAGCGGCAGCGGCTACGGCGACGGCACACCTGAGCAGTTGTTCATGCGGATGGTGTTTAATGCAGCAATTTATAAGGATATGAGGATAACCTGTAAGGTGCAGCATGGAGCTACTTAAATTAAACGGCTACGGCGGCGACTACGGCGGCGACTACGGCGACGGCCGCGGCAGCGGCAGCGGCTACGGCAGCGGCAGCGGCTACGGCATCGGCGACGGCAGCGGCAGCGGCAGCGGCTACGGCATCGGCTACGGCGACGGTAGCGGCGACGGCAGCGGCAGCGGCTACGGCTACGGCAGCGGCGACGGCACACCTGAGCAGTTGTTCATGCGGATGGTGTTTAATGCAGCAATTTATAAGGA